>Ga0208496_1000178_pt1 | contig 22191 bp, 20 predicted proteins | sample CryBogmetaGMA2M_FD_184552 | JGI IMG/M metagenome (GOLD analysis project Ga0208496, IMG submission 184552) | Freshwater microbial communities from Crystal Bog, Wisconsin, USA - MA2M (SPAdes) | ecosystem: Environmental > Aquatic > Freshwater > Lake | place: Crystal Bog, Wisconsin, USA | collected... | reverse complement strand
GCCCACTTTCATGATGATGCCATTTGTCTCTTCCGTGACCGTGTCACGATGATCCTTGATCCTGAGGTGGATAGTGCTTATCCACAACGCTGGATTGGTAAAGTCAAAGTGCATTTGAACAATGGACAAATTTTGGATGGTCGCGTTGATGAGCCTAAAGGCGATCCCGGAAATACTTTAAGCCGCACTGAGATTACTGATAAAGCACTGCGCCTTGCAGCCTTTAGTGGTGGTGCTAGCCCCGCACAGATGACCAAAGCAATTGATCTCTTGTGGAATATTCGCAAACAGGCCAAGATAGGCCTTCTACTTCCCAGCCATTAGCCCCCATGAATCCACTTGATACACCTTTAGGTTTTTGCAGTAACTTTTTATTTGTGCCAGGTACTCGCTCAGATCGATTTGCAAAAGCATTAGATAGTGGTGCTAGTGGCGTCATTATTGATTTGGAGGATGCTGTTGCTGCAGAAGACAAAGAGACTGCTCGCAATGCGATTCGGTCAGCTTGGCCCAGTTTTACTGCTGAACAAAAGAAACGTTTAGTCATCCGCAGCAACTCCCCAGGCAGTAAGCCTTACTCAGCCGATTTAATCCTTGCACAAGAGCTCGATGTTGCTTGTTTACTGATTCCAAAAAGTGAGTCTGCTGATGAAATGAATGGTGCTGCACTGGTTTTACCGAATACTGCTCTAATTCCTATGATTGAAACTGCTATTGGTCTAGACCGTCTTCATGAAATAGCCAACGCTAACCAAGTGATTCGTCTTGCTCTAGGTAATCTTGACCTGCAGGCAGACCTTGGAATGGTGTGCGACCCACAAGAAACTGAACTCCATACAGCCCGCTATCAAATCGTCTTAGCCTCTCGAGTAGCTCAAATTGCCCCTCCAATTGATGGGGTTACGCCCACCACTGATGATGTGGTCCGCATTCAAGATGATGCTGAACGCGCTAAACGGATGGGTTTTGGCGGGAAGCTTTGCATTCATCCCAAGCAAGTAGGCATTGTGAAATCTGCTTTCATGCCTTCCGAGGAAGAGGTGACTTGGGCACAACGGGTTATTGAAGCCGATAAAACATCAAAAGGGGCTGCTGTGAAGCTAGATGGGCGCATGATTGACCGTCCAGTGGTTTTGCTAGCCCAAAGAACGCTTGCCATAGCTGGTAAATACTAGGCATTACCCCTCCCCAAAAGCCTCTAATGGTGGCAAAATTGCTCAACATAAAAAGATGGAGATCAACGTGAAGATTAAAAATTTCTTTTTTTCAGGTGTTACTGCTGCGCTCACTATTGGCGCACTTCTGAGTAGTAATGCGCTAGCGCAAAAAGATTGGCCGACTAAATCGATTAGCTTAATCGTACCATTTGCTGCTGGTGGACCAACCGATACTGTTGCACGCTTGATTGCTGTGCCAATGGGCCAAGCATTAGGGCAAACCGTAGTGGTAGAGAACGTCAACGGCGCTGGCGGCACAATCGCTTCTACCAAGGTGGCGCGCGCTACACCAGATGGCTACACTATTTATTTGCATCATATGGGAATGGCGACAGCTAACGCACTCTATGACAAACTTCCCTACGATCCTCTGACTAGCTTTGAATATATTGGTCAAGTAGCCGACGTACCAATGGTACTTTTAGGCAAGAAAGATCTGCCGCCAAATAACTTCAAAGAATTGGAAGCCTATATCAAGGCAAATGGCTCAAAAATTACAATGGCCAATGCTGGTCCAGGCGCAGTTTCTCAGCTATGCGGCTTGTTATTCCAAAGCCGCATGGGTGTAAAACTCACCAACATCCCTTACAAAGGTACTGGTCCTGCCTTGACAGACCTATTAGGTGGTCAAGTAGATCTCCTTTGCGATCAAACAACGCAAACTATTCCTTACATTAAAGATGGTCGCGTGAAGGCTTATGGCACTACTACTTTGAAGCGCTTGCCTGCAATTCCAAACATACCCACTTTGGATGAGCAAGGCTTAAAAGGTTTCGAAGTAAAAGTATGGCATGGCATGTACACACCAAAAGGCGTTCCAAAACCAATTTTGGATAAGCTCAATGCTGCTTTGAAAAAAGCTTTGAACTCCCCAGATGTTAAGAAACGTTTGGAGGACGCCAATATTGACATCGTCTCACAAGAGAAGATGACTCCAAATGGCTTAAAGTCTCACCTTGAGGCAGAGGTAAATAAATGGGGCCCGATTATTCGCAAATCGAATATTCCAGACTAAGCATTTACTGCATCAGATAAAAAGCCAGCAATATGCTGGCTTTTTCTTTCTGAGGGCTGAACGACCAATCTAACTTTCTTAACCTGGTCGAAATAAATAACCAGAGCGGGCTTTATCTCGGCGCTTGCTATAGAGCGCTCTAAATAAGGCAATCACAGTCCAGATCGCCAAGAATGGATCTAATAAATAATCCCAAAGATTGGCAGACTCATGCCAATGGGCTGCCCACGCAAGAATGGCGATAGCAATAATCCAAACACCCTTACTCCAATTGGCTAGGCCGCACACAGTTGCAAAGAGTAAGACCCCAATAAAAAATAGGTTTGATCCATACCCCCAGGCGTAGGGATCAAACATGCCAAAGCCCAGCGCCAACGGATAGAAGGCAATTGAGATGCAAGCTACTGCGAACTTAAATGCTAATGGAGTTGGCTTGCTCCCTGAGAATAATGAGAGCCAAAGCAATAAGGTGGTAACAATACTCAAATCACCAATAACACCCCTTACATAAGCAGACAGGGGTAATTCCATACCAAGACCTAATGGCCAGAAAAAAAGATTGCTCAACAATAAGATCAACATTCCTTTTGCAATCCCTGGAAATTCTTGGGGAGATGTCTTTTGTAGTAGCAATGTGATTATTACTGCACAAGTAATAGACATCTCAACTAAAGCAAAAGTTTGTATCAGGTTATTCATTTAGCCTCCTGAGAGTTGATCTCTGTAGGTGCAGTACCAAGTTGGCTTTGAGCGCGCTTTAACCAAGCCCCAGAAAAGGATCGATGCCGAATCTTTTTACGATCCCAGGTATAAACGACGTGCGCATCATTACCATCAAGGCTCATGAGATATGGATAAGAAAACTCTTTGCGCTGATCTTCTGGTAAGGCTTCATCATCTTCTAGCACTTCGATGGTTTCCCACTGTCCGGATTTGGCATCAGCCATCATCAAGACCAAGCGATAACGTCCTGTTTCAATGTTATTGAGCACCAAAATTCTTGCACCACTATTGAGTAACAAACCAGTTACTGCAGAATTAGGATTAGCAATAGGCAAATCTGCGCCTGCCTGCCAGGATTCTCCCGCATTTTGTGTTTGACTAACAGGTACTTGCTTTAACTGGCCCGCACTTCTCGTTTGACGGAAATATGCAGTTGCATCTTGGGTATCATTTACAAACACTAATGGCTGAATTGCGCTGCGACCTGAGCTCATACGGCGCTTATCTATCACTTGTTGGGCATCGATTCTTAAGAATTCACCAAAGCGCCCTATCCACTCATGATAAGCAGGCAAGCCTAAGCGGCCATCAGCAAAAGTAATTGATGGTGACTTAACTAAGGTGCTCAGATTCATCAGAGGTGAACTGATCAGGCGCTGTGGATTACTCCAAGTCAAACCCTCGTCATCTGAGACTATGCTAGAAATGGAACTACCTGCCCAGCCACCTATCGAAACCGTAACAAAGAATAATTGCAGGCGCCCATCTGCCATTCTGGCGGGAACTGGATTTCCTAATTTAGCGATGTAACGCGCTAAACCTTTTTCAGCACTCACTCGATCTATTACGATAGTAGGAGCGCTCCAATTAGCTGACTTTGGATCAAAGACTGCGCTATTAATCACAACATCTGCTGCGCCTTCACGACTACCAGCAAACCAAAAAGACCGAAGAGTACCGTCCTTTAATGCAATCAAAGATGCAGCATGAACCGAAGCAGCGCCTGTTTCTGGTAACCACGTGCTAATGGGATCTGCAATACTGACTTTGCTTGGGGCAGTTTGATTTTTGGATTTAGGAAGTGCCGGCGTAATCAACTCCTCTTCAACCGGGGCCGCTACATTGCTGGCAAAAGAAGCCCAAGGCGGACGACTATCAATATGTAAAAAGCCGATCACCGCAGCTAGCAGTAAAAAACATAGGGCAATAACACGACTCATCTACAAACATCCTTCATATTAGCGAGATCAGGGGTAATCGCTGGTGTTGCAACTAAATATTCATTTACAAAGAGATATTTACTCGCATGGCCCTGCAAGATCTCAATGATTTCCTCATTGGAGTGGCGAGCTCGCATTTCCATTCTGCTTCCCACTATCTCACAAGAATCACAAAGCACTGGAGTACTTCCGAGCGGTGCGTGGACTGCGATAAGCGGATAAGAGTCTGTCAGACCACTCACATCAGTTGCATCTTTAGCCAAGTAGCCATGTAACTTAGCACCGGGTAATAGCAATCGATACTCTTCATCTTTAGCGCGATAGTCACAGGGGACCCAAATATCTTTGCCCTGTACTTGAGCGATCGTCTCTACAGAGTAACGTCCGAGCCTTTCTTCTAAAGGAGTCAGACTACTGGTTAGCGCGCAATATGTTAGAAAACATCCTGCCAATGCAAGCGTCTTTGTCCAATTGAGCCTCCATAAACCTATTAGAGCAATCGTAAGGCTGCCAGCCATCAATATCCAATGGCAATAAGAGTAGACCCATGAACCAGCCTCCCCCATCAGACTAGAAAATTGCAAGCTGCTACCAACCCATAACAGAAGCGAAAGAATAACTATCTGCAGGAGTAGCGCAATCCGAAATCCCCATAAAGGCAGGCGCTCCCAATGAAGGGCAATCAAAGCAGCAAATGCTGGCATGACTGGTAATAGATATCGGCCAGAGCGTTGGCTAGGTACAGTAAACACAATAAAAAATGCAGCAATCAGTAGTAACAATAGAGCTTCTTCAAAACTGCAGAAGCGCCGCTCACGCCAGCATTGCCATAAAGTAGAAATCAATACGAAAGTAAATAAACCTGCATTTAATAATGTAGTTAAAAGTAATAACCAAATGCTGTCACCGCCACGGATAAGATCTAGTAAATAGTTGGAGTTTCGTGCGGTAAATTTTCCGGCGTTCTCACCCAGAACAAATTCTTGCCAAACGGCTTCTGGATTTGGATCAATTGCAAACCACAAAGCAAATACTGCTAGGGCCAATGTGCCAGCGATGCAGATCTTATAGAGATCATGAATCAAAGTCTGAGGAATGCTCCACTGCCGCCAGCGCCAGTAGTAAAGGCCCAGAGCGAAGGTAGCTGGCGCAATATAAGCAAAGGATTTGGCAAATAGCGCCAGACCAAAGCAGATACCAGCCAATAGTGGGAAAAAGAATTTGGACTCAAAGGCGCACTTACCCCAATATAAGAGCGCCATGAATGGCAAGCTGATCCAAAAAACTTCCGGTGGATCGGCTAAGAATGGACGTCCATAGCGATAAGTGGCAAAAAATGAAAGCCATACTAAAGCTGCTAATAAACCGGTTTGGGTTTTACCGCTAAGGCGACGCGCTGCCAAGAATAAGAAAAAAGCAGTAAGGCCGGTATACAGAACACTAGGCCAACGTAGATTAGCGAGCGACCATTGGCTTGCCCAGTGAGTACTGGTAATTCCTTGCCAAAAAATAAGAGGTGGTTTGGTATTTTTGATCCCATCCATTTCAGACTGTAGGGGTAGCCAATTTCCAGACTGAGCAGTCATACGAACAATATGCATATAGGGATACTCATCCCCATTTTTTGGCGCAAATCGACTATCTAAGCCATAAAGATAGGTAAATACACCTAGAAGCAGTATCAGGAGAGCAGAACGGTAAGAAAATAAACCTCGCATCCCTATAGTTTATAGGTATGCGCGAAGGTCTGATAAAAGTAGATTTAAGCTCTTTTTGCATGAGCTTATGAAAAATGAATCTGAGACAAATCTCACTTTTGACAGGGCTTCTTGTTTAAGATGCTACCAAGTGAAAACGTTATACATTATTTAGCAATAAACCAAATGGAGATGGACCCCATGCGAGCAAAGTATCTCAAACCCGCAATCCTAGCAACACTTTATATTGGCTCTAGTCATTGGAGTGGTCTTGCCCTTGCGCAAAACACTGATGCCAGCAATTTATACAAACGTAGCCTTGCCGCTACCTGTGCGAACTGTCACGGTACTGATGGTAAAGGTGTGATTGATGGTGGAATGCCTTTAATCAATACTCTTACTAGCGAGCAAATGCTGACTCAATTAAAAGCATTTAAATCTGGTGCTCGTGAAGGAACTATCATGCCGCAGTTAGCCAAAGGCTACTCTGACGAGCAACTCGAAACTATCGCCAATCAGCTTGGTAAGAAATAATAAGGAAGCCCATCATGGATCGTCGACACTTTATTGGTCAAAGCGCTGCAGCGCTTGGTTTACTTGCAGGTTTCTCTGGCCAAGCTCGCGCTAATTTACAAAAAGCAGAAATTCTCGTTATTGGTGGTGGTTATGGCGGTGCTACTGCTGCTAAATACTTACGTCTGTTTTCAAATAACACTGCCAAAGTAACGCTTATTGAGCCAAATGCTTCATTTATTTCTTGCCCGCTATCTAATTTAGTTGTGGGCGGATCACGTACTTTGGCAGAGCTCACTTCACCGTACGACAATCTGAGCAAGCGCCATGGCATTAACATCATTCAAGATAGTGTTGCCAGTATTGATGCAGATAAAAAAACCGTCAAGCTAGCCTCAGGTAAAACCTTACGCTACGACAAGGCCATTGTTTCCCCTGGTATCACCTTGATGATGAATAGCATCGAAGGCCTGGCGCAAGCAAACAAAGCAGGAGTGACATTACAGGCTTGGAAGGCTGGTCCTGAGACCGTTGCGCTTCACAAGCAGCTGGCATCAATGCGTGATGGCGGCACTTTTGCACTAAGCATTCCAGAGGCTCCTTACCGTTGCCCTCCTGGCCCATATGAGCGCGCTTGCCAAGTGGCCAACTACCTGAAGAAGAATAAGCCGAAATCCAAGGTATTGATTTTGGATGCTAACCAGGATGTGACATCGAAGGGTGCGCTATTTAAAAAAGTGTGGGCAGAGCAATACTCTGGAATTATTGAATACTTGCCAAAACACAATGTCACTGCAGTTGATGCAAAAAACAAAACAATCAAGCTTGAAGTGCAGGATGATATCAAGGCTGATGTATTGAATTTACTGCCTGCGATGAGTGCCGGTGAAATTGCAGTTAAAACAGGCTTAGCAAATTCAAATGGTCGTTGGGTCAATGTCAATTTCATTAACTTTGAATCTACAGCGCAAAAGGATATCCATGTGCTGGGGGATTCCATTCAAGTAGCACCTTTAATGCCGAAATCGGGTCACATGGCCAATTCACATGCCAAAGTAGCGGCTGCTGCAATTGTGGCTGAGCTCAGCGGCTGGGAAATCAATCCAGCGCCTGTTCTCACCAATACCTGCTATAGCTTCGTGAATGAACGTGAAGTCGTTCACGTCGCTAGTGTTCATCAATACAATGCTGCTGAAAAGACCTTTAAGACTGTTCCAGGGTCTGGCGGTTTATCACCGGGACCCACAACCCTTGAGGGCGTTTATGCTTGGGGCTGGGCTCACAACATCTGGGCTGACAGCCTAGGGTAGCCAAAAGTTAACACTTTCAACAAAAGGGGCTTTATGCCCCTTTTTTGTTCATCCATTCCCAATTGAGAAATATACTGATACGAATGTATTAGAAACTGGAGACCTGTATGAGCATAACCCCAAACTCACCAAAAGATGCCTCCAAGCTAGAGGCTACCGTTGAAAAGTGGACAGTACCTATTGGCAATCTTTTTGTCTCTCTATTTCATCGGATCGCATTATTTGGTATTGGGGCTGCAACGGTCTGGTCCTCTGCTGTTGCGTTCATCGGGATGGTAAGCAAAGGCGCCGCCTCTATTGAAGACTTACTGCTGCTATTCATCTATTTAGAGATTGGCGCCATGGTGGGTATTTATTTCAAGACCAACCATATGCCGGTGCGATTTTTGATCTATGTAGCTATTACTGCAGTAACTCGCTTGATTATTGATCTAGTAAATACCAAACATGAAGCAGATCTAGCCATTCTATTTATGGGGCTTACAATTCTGATCTTGGCAATTGCGAATGCCATCGTGCGTTATGCCTCCTTCAAATTTCCTAGTAAAGCAGGCGATAACGAATAATTAGAGCCCTAAATCAAGCCCCTCATCATATTGATAGGGGTGTATCCCTCTATTTAGGCAGTTTCGAACGTAATCAATGCTTGTTCGTAAGGCGTAATAATCTCCTGCCAATCTTTTAGATACCTGAATATTGAGGGCTTGATATTCTAGTAGATCTAACTTCTTCAAATACTCATCCCTCTTCGTTTCATTAAAGTTCAATAGTAAATCCTGCTCAAAGGTTTTTAACTCTCCATATAGACGATTAATCTTGTTATACATCCGCTGGGTTCGGAAACTTGGCAATGCACGTAAGACGGGATAAGCCAAAACACAAAATGGCAGCAGTATAAAAAGCAACCGATTAATCAACTCTGCAAACCAAAACGGGAAATAATTTGTGAGCAATGGGTAACGATTTTTCTCATAATGCATAGCCACAGGACTTTCTGGTAATAGAGAATCTTTAAACGAGGGAAACTCATCCCTTTTTGTAAAGAAGGACTCTTTGCCGTTAATTTCTCTAGCAGCCTCTAAAAATAGAAATTGAATCGCTGGATGCATTCGATCATCAATTAATAGATTAGTAGTCGTTGCGACTAAATTGATATCCTCACTCGGAAAATTTCGCAGTAAATTAAAAGAGCCTTCAGGCACCTTCAGAATTTGTAAATAAGGAAGAATTTTAGTGAAGGCTTCAGCGCGCCTAAAGGGCACAAGGTGCATCCGAGAATCTGCGAGCAGATCCTGAATATTCCTTGATTCATACCCGTCCACAATAAATGCGCCATCGATCTCACCATTTTTGAGGGCTCGTACAGCCTCATCCGTCGGTAAATTTAAAAATTGCAGGCTAGTTCGATCTAGGCCCGTAACCTTCACAAGATGCATTGCTTGGGCATGGGTGCCGCTACCTTCCACACCAACTGAGATCTTGCGATTATTAAAATATTGAGAGCGCCCTTGAACTAGCTGAAAATCGCTATGCTTCATTTCCGGGCCGTTATAGAAAAACCAAATAGGTTCGTAGTCAATAGCGCCCAGAGACTGAATACCACTGATACTTTTATGATGGGCCACGCCCGCCTGAACGAATGCAGCCTGTACTGGGTCATTACGATCACTCAGACGAGCAAGATTTTCTTGTGCCCCTATCGTTGAAACGAGCTCAAGAACTACCCCCTTCTTTGCAAAGAACTCGGCATACTTTTTTCCAAGAACTTCATAGGAACCACCAATTGATCCGGTAGTCATCAACACATGCCTTGGTGGAGGTGGATCTGCATACCACCAAATACCCATCAATAACACCAGCAAGAAGACTAAAAGAGCCCAAGCCTCTTTTAAAAATTGAATGAAATCAGAACACCTCTCTTGAATAGTTTCAGAGAAGCCTAAAAAAGTTTCATGAATATCTTGTTTGAAGCTGCCCATGCGCTACCAATCTGCAAAAATGGCAAAAGCTAATGATAATATCCTTATTGATATTCCTACAATGAAAGCAGTAAACCTATGCTCCAATTACGAAAATCCCTAGACAGGGGCTATGCTGATCACGGCTGGCTTAAAAGCTTTCATTCCTTCTCTTTTGCCAGATACCATGATCCCCAGTTTATGGGCTGGGGAAACTTAAGAGTCATTAATGAAGATCACGTAGCGGCTGGAATGGGCTTTGGGAAACATGGTCATCGCAATATGGAAATTATTAGTTATGTCCTCTCTGGTGAGTTAGCTCATGAGGACAGCATGGGCAATATCAAAAGCATCCCCCCGGGGGATATACAGAGAATGAGTGCTGGCTCTGGCGTGACGCATAGCGAGTTCAACTATGAAAAAGACCAAACCACTCATTTATTGCAAATCTGGATTGAGCCAAATGTTTTAGAGATTGAGCCAAGCTATGAGCAAAAGACTATCCCGCTTTCTGAAAAACAAGGCAAGCTATGCTTAGTTGCCTCACCCAATGGCGCGCAAGGATCTGTAAAGATCTTTGCAGATGCTAAGGTATATGCTGGTTTATTTGATGGGCAACAGTTAGCGCAATTACAGCTTGACCCTAAACGTAAGGCCTATGTTCACCTTATTCAAGGATCACTAGACATCAATGGTCAGACTCTAGAGGGCGGGGATGCTCTGCTGATTGAATCTGAAAGTCAATTAGCCATCTCCAATGGAAAAAGCGCCGAAGTCCTTGTATTTGACCTCAGCGCTTGATTGATTTAAAAAATCTAATTTAGTCTAACTTAATCTTGGCTTTCTCTATCACCACTTTCCATCGAGCGATATCCGAGAAATATAAGTCCGAGAACTGCTGAGTATTCATCGGCGCAATTTGAACACCAGCCTTCTGGAAGCGGTCTTTCATCTCTGGTGTTTCCAAAAGTTTCAGAATGGAATTATTTAATTCCTTAATAATGTTCGGGGAAGTTCCTGCCGGCACAAATACACCCTGCCATAAAGCCATTTCATAGCCCTTAACGCCCGCCTCTTGAATCGTGACCAATTCAGGAGCACCACTAAAGCGTGCTTTACTAGTGACTGCCAATGCTCTAGCTTTATCGCCCTTATATAAAGGTAACCCTACTGGCATACCGGCAAAGTAAAAATCAATTTGTCCGCCAACTAAGTCTGTGGCTGCCGGTGATCCACCTTTATAGGGAATATGGATAGCATGCAGACCAGTGGTGGCTAAGAATAATTCGCCTGCCATATGATCTGAATTCCCGATTCCAGACGAACCAAAACTTAATTTTCCGGGATCTGCCTTAAGCATTGCAGTGAGATCAGCAACAGACTTAGCAGGAGAATTATTATTCACGATCAAAATATGTGGAGTAGCAGCAACACCAACAACTGGTAGCAAATCTTTTTGTCCATTAAATGGCAATCTTGGATTGGCAGCTACGTTAATGGCTAAACCATTTTGCGCAAACAAAATGGTGTAGCCATCTGGAGCACTCTTGGCAACCGCGTCAGCAGCCAAGCTTCCGGCTGCACCACCGCGATTTTCAACAATAATGGGCTGTTTTAAAGCAATGCTCAGATCATTAGCGATCATGCGGCCAACAATATCAGTAGAGCTTCCTGGTGCATAGCCAATCATCATCTTGATCGGCTTATCGGGGTAAGCAGCAAACGCTGAAACCATCAAAGTTGAAATAACTACTGTACTAATTGTGATATTTTTGATTAATTTCTTGAACATATTGTCTCTTCCAATCGTTTTATAAATTCAAAGGGGCGATGCCACACTCTAGAGCACAAGTATTTAATGCCTCTTGTAGTTCAGCTGCCACTGGAATACCCGAACGCTTTCTCTCAGACATCATCCTAGCAGCACCTTCACCGGGCACTCGAACCTCTTTAATGCCCGGCAGTGTTGCTGAATTTTTAAGATCATTTACTAAGGCAATGACCCTGCTGATAAAGTCTTCCCGATTTCCAAACGCACTTGGGTCTACTGCAATCATGGCTTGGCCAGTATTGGTTACCAAATCATGGTGTGCATTGAAATCAATCGTTCCTTTGCCAACGGCTGCATTATTGAGAGTGCCCGCCAGCAAACCAATCATGACTGCCAAACCGTACCCCTTGTAACCGCCAATCGGCAATAAGGAACCCTCGGCAGATCTTTTGGGATCGGTAATAGGCTTGCCTTGGCGATCGATCATCCAGTCATCTGGAATAGATTCGCCTTTCTGCGCTGCCACTTTTACTTTGCCATAAGCAGCCACTGTAGTAGCTATATCCAAAAGAACTATGGGGCTATCACCGGCTGGTACAGCGATTGCAATTGGATTCGTTGAGAGCAGTAAGTCAATGCCGCCCCATGGGGCCATATGATTGGCGTTGCCAACAGCCATATACATACCAATATAGCCTTGCTCCGCTAATTTGCGAACATAAACTGATGCGGCGCCTGAATGGTTTCCGTAGTGACTACCAATCCAGCAGACACTATGTTGTTTGACTTTTTCAATCGCAAGCTCAACTACCCGATTCATCACCAGATGACCTAACGCGTTATCGCCATTAATCAGTGCTGTTGCACCCTGCTCGCGCTCAATATGAATATGAGGATTCAGATTAACGCCACCCGCCCGAATTCTCTTCAAATACGCAGGCAACCGAAAAATACCATGTCCATCAGCGCCAACCAAATCAGACTGCACCATCAGATTTGCAACAATCTGTGCATCAGGCGCAGGAACCTTTTGAGATTGCAGTGCTTTTGATATAAAAGCTTGGGCATCGGCAATGGCTAAATATTTCATCGTGACTTAAACCTCTGAGCTCGCTTTGAATTCCATGCTGTATAGGTATTTATTTTCTGGGTGATGCGTCACCGTGACTTCAAATAGCTTGTCTTGATCATCAAAGTAGCGCCGAATAATAACTAAGCATGAAGGATTATGTTTAATGTTGAGCTTTGTTGCAATCTCTGATGATGCTGGAGCAGAATAGACATCAACCTCTGCCCTCTCAATTCTCGCTCCATACTTTTTCTCGATCTGCTCATACACCATGACTTGAGTATGCTCTGGATCCTTTGTTAAAGAGGCAAATTGAGGCAAGATGTAGATATCAGTCCAGGCAATAACTTCTTCAGACTCCTGGCGCTTGCGCAGACCTCCGATGTGATGCCAAGAGGAGCCAACAGGCGCCTTCAAAATCAGACTTAATGGCTCGTCTAGCTCAATATATTCTTCGACTAAGTTTTTTCGATAAGTGTCGCGCGAATAACTCAAGATATCGATTGGTGAATTGAAGCTTTGTGTAAAGCGCCGCAAACGCTGTCTAGACACAACTTTCGTAGGCGCTCCTTGGCGACGATAAATTAGGCCACTTGCCTCCAGAATTTGCAAAGCATGGCGTAAGGTATGGCGACTAGAGTCAAAATCCCTACATAAATCAATCTCGGCCGGTAAAGCAGACCCTACCGGCCAATCACCGTTATAAATACGCTGCTCTAGCGTGTTTGCTAAAGATTTATATAACGGTAGTCTTTCTGACAATTTAGGAAAGTCCAAACATTTTTTTACCTGCAACAGGTGCGCGTACTTTGAGAATATCCCCAGATAAAGATTCAGTAATGTAGAGATCTTTACCATCTGCACCACCAAAACACAGATTTGCTAGATGGTGATGATGTGGGTTTTCAGAATAGATTAGGTGGGTTGGAAGCATATTGTTATCAAATCTCCAGATACCAATCCCTAAGTGGCAAACCAATAGACCATTTTCAGAATCCATCTCAATACCATCGGGGCCTGCAACACCACCTGTCAGTTGTACTGCAACGCCAGTCTTGGATACCGAGCCATCAGCCATTAAAGGGAGTCTCCAGATTTGCTGAGATCTAGTAGCAGCTACAAATACATGCTTTTCTTGAGTATTCAATGTAATGCCGTTAGGACTTGGGACGTTGAGTGCTAAGCGATCCAATTGCCCATTGGCACGTAACCGAAAGACGCGCCCTGTGGGATCAGCAATACCAGTTTGTCCTTGATCCGTGAAATACAAATCGCCATTTGAGGCAAAGTGCAAATCATTTAAGCCTTTGAAGTTCTCGCTATACATTGAGCCCAGAATAGTTTCAATTTTTCCAGTCTTTGGATCTAACGCGAGCAAGCCTGCTTTGTAATCACAAATGAATGCACGTCCATCTTGATGAAACTTCAGACCATTTGGCCAGCCATCATATTGGGTAATCAATTCCCACTCACCCTTCGTATCAATCCGGAAAACGCGGCCGAATGGAATATCTACAAACCATAAATTTCCGTCGCGATCAAATGAGGGGCCCTCTAAGAAGCACTCTACTTCTGCGCCCTGACGATTTGGATCAGACCAACCAGTGCGAGATTTTTTCCTAAATTTCGCAGGCATCGTTGAAAAAACTTCTGTTTTGATTTTCTCAACAGGCTGGAAGGGGTTATGCATCGTCATGAAGGGAGCTCCTAGAGTAAGTTATACGGATAAGTAATTTTTATTATTTAACTATTAAAACATAAATAATGATAACCTTATACGTCAATTGATCTGAACTGATCAAACTCAATATTTACTTAACCGCATAGGTTTAAAACGATGAAATCTGTAGCTGTTATTGGAACTGGAATCATGGGTGCTGGCATTGCAGCTGGCTTTATTGCTAAAGACATTCCCACTGTTATTTTGGGTAGGTCTCAAGAGAAGGCAGAGGCCTGCTTAGATAAGGCTATTGAGCTTGCAAAGAAGATTGGCATGTCAAAAGATAGCGCGACTAAAGATGACTCTGCAATTAAGAAGCTGCAATTGGTTGGAATATTAGAAAGTTGGCAAGACTGGGAGCAATGCTCCTGGATTATTGAAACGGTAGCAGAAAATCTTGAATTAAAGCAAAAGGTCTTTCAATACCTCGATCAAGTTGTGCCAGGGGATATTCCCATCGGCAGTAATAGTTCTGGATTCCCAATTAGCAAAATTGCAGAAGGACTTAAGACTGCGAATCGTATGATGGGCGCCCACTACTTTATGCCAGCTGAAGTGGTGCCGCTAGTTGAAATTGTCATGGGGCAAAAGACGGAACTCAAATATGCTGAACTGGCCTGCGATCTCTATAAAAATATTGATAAGAAGCCCGTATTAGTTAAAAAAGATATTCCTGGATTTTTAGCTAATCGAATTCAGCATGCCTTGATGAGAGAGGCGCTCTCCCTTGTGCAAGAGGGTATTGCTACTCCGGCAGATATTGATGATGCAGTGAGGTATAGCTTTGGCTTTCGCTATGCTGCAGTGGGACCCATGACACAAAAAGAAATCTCAGGATGGGATGGGATGGCCAATGCTGCAAAAGAGATTTATCCATCCCTTTCTAACATTACTGCCCTGCCACCAAAAGTAGTCCAATTAATGGCCGAAGGAAAAACGGGCATGAAAGCTGGGGAAGGTTTTAGAAAATGGACTCCAGAAGAAATTAAAACAGTTTCTGACTCCTACTCCCGTAGATTGAAAGCGGCTTTTGACGTTCTTAATATTGAATAATTGAATAGCCTTGAGCCACAGCATCCTTAACACGATCCATATTAGGGGTAATGCCAACTCCAACAGCATTGAGCTGAGCAAGATCCAAGTGACCGCGCTGCGCCGTTAATGGTTGATCACAGATATCAAAACGTAGATATTGATTTGACATGCTAAATCCCCAGGGCACATCACCGACAGCAAAACCAATGGAAGCGGTAGCAGCTCCAGATAAAGATGTTTCTGCAACCTTGCAAGCTAGGTTAAGTTGCAAATTATTATTTCGCAGAATTTGTGCGCAGCTCCAAGCCTCCATCACTCCACCGGTTTTAATGAGTTTTAGACTGGCGCCATCTAGAGCATTCTCTTTCATAAATTGTGCAATCTCAGCAGAGCCATGGATGGATTCATCTAAGCCAATAGCAATTGGAGAACGTGCTTTGAGCAAAGTAAAATCATTCAAAGAAGAATCTGCACTGATCAACTGCTCTGCAAATGATAATTTGCTAGCTTGTGCTGAAGTACAAAAGCTGAGCGCATCATCTAAAGACATGGCGCCGTTAGCATCTACCGAGATAACGTCTCCCTCTAATAAATCTGAAAGTAGCTCAACACGCTGCAGATCCTCCTCTAATGGTAAAGAGCCAATCTTAATTTTCCAATGCTTAAATCCTGCCTCACGAAATGATTTAGCATCAGCTATTTCCTTTTCAGGCGATCCGCCGAGCATTCGTAACAAGGGAATTTCAGTCAACTCTGCTGGGCCGACTCCAGTATTTAAGGAGCGCAGATATTTCCATAGAGATGTGGAGCGCTTCTGTGTGTACAAATCCAGCAAGGCCATCTCCAGACAGGATTTTGCTGATGGATTACCATACAAAATGGCATCGCAAGATTTTGAGAAAAGGCTAGGGTCGCTCCACTCGATGACGCGCGCTCTTTCTACCAAATACTTCAGACTTGCCAACAAACTATCGAGGGTTTCACCAGTCATGAGAGGTGCAACAGATGCCTCTCCCCAGCCTTGTCGACCCTCATCGTCTGTGAGACAAAGTAGTACTGTTTTGGCGTCTATGATCACCTCTTTGGCCATTTTAATTGGCTCAATGAGTGGTATAGATAGAGGAAAGATTGCTGCCTGAATAATTTTCATTTTTTACAAAGCATTTAAAGCCAGATTTAATAAGAATAAATACCAAGAATACGGAGAACATTACATGAGAAAAATCTTTTTAGCATTGTCGCTGGTCAGCCTAGGCTTTGCTGCTAGTGCACAGGCACAAAACTACCCCAACCAACCCATCAAATTGATTATTCCATTTGCCGCTGGCGGCCCTTCTGATGTATTGGCTAGAGGATTTGCTCCTAAGCTAGGTGAGAACCTAGGTCAACCTATCATTATTGAGAATAAGCCTGGTGCGGGCGCAAATCTTGCTGCAGAGTATGTAGCGAATTCTAAGCCAGATGGTTACACCCTATTTCTAATGATGGTGGGCACTCAAGCTATCAATGAAACACTATACAAAAAATTAAATTACAACCTGATTAAGGATTTTGCACCAGTTAGTCTAGTTGCCTCCTCGTCTTTATTGTTTGTAGCTAACCCAGGTGCGCCCTTCAAAGCAATCCCCGAGTTGATTGCTTACGCTAAAGCTAACCCAAACAAAGTGAGCTTTGCTTCATCGGGTGCTGGTACCCCACTTCATCTTGGTGGCGAACTCTTCAACACTCAAGCGGGTACAGATATTTTGCATGTGCCTTACAAAGGTGCTGCGCCTGCTTTAACCGATGTACTTGGTGGACAAGTTGAAACTGCCCTGGTTGGCACTCCTGCTGCGCTACCGTATGTTCGCTCTGGGAAACTAGTTCCCTTGGGCATTACCAGCCTTAAGCGCTCCTCAAGTGCCCCTGAGATTCCAGCAATTTCAGAATACTTGCCTAAATTTGAGGTTGAACTTGTCTATGCAATTGTTGCCCCCGCTAATACGCCAAAAGCGGTTGTTGATAAACTGAATTCACAATTAATTGCTGTACTCAACACCCCAGAAATCAAAGGGCAAATTAATGGCAAAGGCTTTGAGATCATCACTAGCACCCCAAATCAATTAAGCGAGTACATTAAGTCAGAAGTTGCTAAGTGGGGCCCGATTGTTAAGAAATCTGGCGCCACTGCTGAATAAGAAATTAACTCATTGAAAGAAATCCATGATTGAAACCTCTGGAAAGAAATTAGCTGGTCCAATAATTCGTTTGCATCCTAACGACAACATTGTCGTCGCGCGCATTGATATTGGTATTGGTGAAGAAGTACCCAGCGAGGGCTTCACAAGTCGTAGCCAAGTACCTGCAGGTTACAAAATCGCTGCTAAAAAGATTCTCAAAGGCGACCCAATTCTGAAGTACAACGTGACTGTAGGCTTTGCAAATACAGATATTGAAGCTGGCACCATGGTTCACAGCCACAACACAGAGTTTCGTGAGTTTGATCGTGACTACGCTTACGCTAGCGAATTCAAACCTACTCAAATGCTGCCGGAATCCGAGCGTGCGACATTTCAAGGATTTGTTCGGCCAAATGGAAAGGTGGGTACACGCAATTTCATTGGGATTTTATCAACTGTCAATTGCTCCGCAACTGTAGTTAATAAAATTGCTGACTGGTTTACACCAGAGAGATTAAAAGATTTTCCGAATGTGGATGGCGTTGTGGCATTTAGCCATGACATCGGTTGCGGTATGGAAATGAGCGGAGAACCGATGCAGCTCCTGCGCCGTACGATGGCTGGTTATGCTCGCCACCCAAATCTTGCAGCCGCCCTGATTGTTGGCCTTGGCTGCGAGCGTAACCAACTCAAAGGACTAATGGAACAAGAAGATCTGACTGCAGTCTCAAATCTTCATACCTTCATCATGCAAGAAACTGGCGGCACAAGAAAAACTATCGAAGCTGGAATTGCAGCTGTCAAAGCTCTGCTGCCGGAAGCAAACAAAGCAAAACGTGAAACTGTTTGCGCAAGTCATTTGTGTGTTGGCTTGCAGTGTGGCGGCTCAGATGGCTTTTCATCCATTACCGCCAACCCTGCGCTAGGTGCAGCAATTGATATTTTGTCGCGTCATGGCGGCACTGGGATTCTGTCAGAAACACCGGAGATTTATGGCGTAGAGCACACTCTGACCCGCCGCGCGGCGAGTCAAGCCATTGGTGAAAAACTGATTAAACGTATTCGTTGGTGGAAAGACGAATACTCTGTTGGTAGAGATGTACAAATCAATGGTCAAGTAAGCCCCGGAAATCAAATTGGTGGCCTTGCCAATATCTTTGAAAAATCTTTGGGCTCCTCTATGAAGGGCGGCACTGGCCCACTAATGGAAGTTTATAAGTATGCTGAGCCAGTCACTACTAAAGGCTTTGTCTTTATGGATACTCCTGGCTTTGATCCTGTCTCAGCTACTGGACAAATTGCTGGCGGTGCGAATTTAATTGCCTTCACCACTGGTAGAGGCTCTATGTTCGGCTCTAAACCAGCGCCCTGCATCAAGCTGGCTACTAATACCCCCATGTATCAGAGACTTACCGAGGATATGGACATTAATTGCGGGGAAATTTTAGACGGAACTGTTTCTGTTCAAGAAATGGGGCAACGTATATTTGAGCTTTTCTTAAAAACTGCCTCTGGGGAGCACTCTAAGAGCGAACTTCTGGGCCTAGGCGATTATGAATTTGTTCCCTGGCAAATTGGAGTGATGAGCTAATAGGACTGTAGAATTAATCATTAGCTCAGTAAGAATGAATACGCGAGGATTAATACCGTCTTATGAAATTTAGGGATTACTACGAAACGCTCGGCGTGGCACGCTCTGCTACCGAAGCTGAAATTAAAGCCGCCTACCGTAAGCTTGCCCGCAAATACCACCCAGATGTCAATAAAGAAGCTGGCGCTGAAGAGCAATTTAAAGAAATCGGTGAGGCTTATGCTGTTTTAAAAGATACCGAGAAGCGCGCAGCTTATGACCGCTTTGGTGCCAATTGGAAAAATGGTCAAGACTTTACCCCTCCTCCGAATTGGAATGGAGGTTTTGAATATTCTGATAATGAATTTAATGGCAGTCATCCAGGCTATGGCGGGGGTTTTGAAGGTGACCAAAGTGAATTCTTTGAATCCCTTTTTGGCAGAGGCAAACATCGTCAAGGTGGCCGTGGCGGACAATCACGCCAAGGCATGAACTTCAAAGGGCAGGACCATCATGCCAAAATTTTGATTGACCTTGCTGACGCCTATAACGGTGCTAAACGTACAATTGCTTTGCACATGCCAATGCAAGATGCTAATGGTCATGTAAGTACTCAAGAGCGCAAATTAGATGTCAGTATTCCAAAAGGAATCAGGGCTGGTCAAAATCTGCGCCTCTCTGGACAAGGCTCCCCTGGTATTGGGGAGGGACCTGCAGGTGATCTTTATTTAGAAATTGATTTCCATCCAAATCCACTCTATCGGATTGATGCCAAGGATGTCTATATTGATATCCCGTTAGCACCATGGGAGGCAGCTCTAGGAACCACAGTCAATGTGCCGACACCATCAGGCTCTACTTTGGAATTAAAGATTCCTGCAGGCACTATTGCTGGTCGTAAGCTACGCCTCAAAGGTAAAGGCATTCCAAGTGCACAGCCTGGCGACCTATATGTAGTGCCTACGATTGCCTTGCCGCCAACCGATACAGATACGCAAAAAGAAGCCTATCAAAATTTTGAGAAGGCTTTTGATTTCAACCCCAGATCTCACCTGAAGGGATGATGACTATGACAAAGATCAATACGACTTGGATTGAAGCGAGTGTTGTAGAAAATGAGGTGCACATGAGCATTGTGGAGCTCTCACACGCCTCTCGCACTCCTCAAGAATTAATTATGTCTTGGGTATCTGAGGGCGTCCTTAGTCCCGTAGGTTCTTCCCCGGAAGATTGGCGCTTTAGTGGGGACTCCCTAAAAAGAGCTAAGACTGCGGCGCACCTCACCCACGATCTGGAATTAAACGTTCCAGGGGTTGCCTTAGCTCTCGAACTCTTAGATGAGATCGCACAACTTCGTGCACGCCTAAACCTCAAATAAGCAAGCTTAAGATGCAGAACGGCTGAGCAATAGCTCCCAGCGTTGCAGCTTTTGATCTAAGTGAGCAGTAATCTCTGTTAAGCGCGCTTGCATGCTTTGCGCTAACTCAGGTTCATTCTTATAAAGATCAGGATTGCTCATTGCAACGCCAATATCAGCCTGCTCTGTTTCAAGCTGCTCGATTTGTAAAGGCAAAGCTTCGAGCTCTTGACGTTCTTTGCCATTGAGTTTTTGCACATTACTCTTCACTACTGGCTTTATCTCCACCTTAGACTCTAGTTGAGCAGCAGGTTTTATATTACTCGCACGGATTTGATCTGAACGGGCTTTTTGAATCTTCCAGTCCTCATAGCCGCCCTCATACTCCCGCCAAAATCCATCGCCCTCATGAGCAATGATGCTAGTCACCACGTTATCCAAGAAATAGCGATCATGGCTCACTAAAAAGACAGTCCCTTTGTAATCTTGCAGCAATTGCTCAAGTAAGTCTAAGGTATCGATATCTAGATCATTGGTTGGTTCATCTAGAACCAATACATTTGCAGGCCTAGCAAACAAACGAGCGAGAAGCAGACGGTTACGCTCGCCGCCTGACAAAGTACTTATCGGAGAATTAGTACGCTCTGGCGCAAATAAAAAATCACTCAAGTAGCTCTTGACATGTTTCTTATTGCCATTAATTTCGATCCACTCACTACCTGGGCTAATGTAATCCTCTAGTGAGGCATTGAGATCTAATCCTTCGCGCATTTGATCAAAATAAGCTACCTCAATACGAGTACCCATCGTTGCACTTCCTGAATCAGGCGCAATGGTCCCTAGGATTAATTTGAGTAAAGTGGTTTTACCTGCTCCGTTAGGGCCTAGTAAACCTACTTTATCGCCACGCAAAATAGTTGCTGTGAAGTCTTGTACGATTGGTCTATCGTAGGCTTTACTCACATTCTGTAAGTCAGCCACAATCTTGCCGCTACGCTCACCTGCTGAAACAGCCAACTTCACTTGACCCATCTCATCTCTGCGCTCAGCTCGGCTAGTGCGCAACTTCTCAAGACGAGCAATACGGGCAACGCTCCGCGTCCGCCGTGCCTCAACACCCTTTCGTATCCATACCTCTTCTTGGGCCAATAATTTATCAGTTCTGGCATTAGCCAACAACTCTGCATTGAGCTCTTGCTCTTTGAGAACTTCATATTGAGTAAAGTTACCGGGGTAGCTTCGTAAAATTCCACGATCAAGCTCTACGATTTGCGTGCAGACATTATCTAAGAAAGCACGGTCGTGGGTAATTAAAATAACAGAGCCTTGATATTCTTTCAAGAGCTCCTCTAACCATGCAATTGAATCTAAATCTAAATGGTTGGTTGGTTCATCTAAAAGTAAAACATCGGGCATTTCTACTAATGCACGTGCTAATGCCACACGTTTTTTTGTTCCACCAGATAGCGTGCTGATTCTAAGGTCTGCCTCTAAATGCAATCTGTCAAGAGTCTCGTGAACGCGTTGCTCCCAATTCCAGCCACTAAGCGCTTCTAACTGGGATTGCACCTCATCTAGGCGATGGTGGGATGCATCATCCCAATCGCCTACGCTAAGCGCCTCATATTCCTCACGTAAGGCCTTGGCTTGCGCTACGCCCTGTGAGACCGCATCAAATACTGTCTCTTGAGCCTGAAAGATAGGCTCTTGAGGGACGTAGGCAATTCTTAAACCTTGCTGATATTGCAAAAGTCCATCATCCATCTTTTCAATACCAGCCAAGATCTTCAATAAGGAAGATTTACCAGTGCCATTGCGCCCAATTAAGCCAACGCGCTCCCCTGATTCGAGAGAAAA
>Ga0208496_1000177_pt1 | contig 22198 bp, 21 predicted proteins | sample CryBogmetaGMA2M_FD_184552 | JGI IMG/M metagenome (GOLD analysis project Ga0208496, IMG submission 184552) | Freshwater microbial communities from Crystal Bog, Wisconsin, USA - MA2M (SPAdes) | ecosystem: Environmental > Aquatic > Freshwater > Lake | place: Crystal Bog, Wisconsin, USA | collected... | reverse complement strand
CCATGATACGTTTCTCCGATTGTTGTAGTTGGTCAAAGACTTATGCTGCATTTATGTTCATGCAAACTAACTTGCTAACTGTAAAGTAGAAGAGGACTGGTGTCAATGTCCCTTACTTAGGCGGTTTACCCGGTTACGGGCTTGCCGGTGCTGCGCCGTTAATCGGGCAAACCCTCTCAGTTATTGGCGCACACAATAGAGATTATTTAAGGATAAGTAAAATCAAACTAATTTAGCTGGTGGATAAGCTTTAAATTATGTTTTTTTTAAGCGGATTTGGTTTTTATTTTATGGGTTTTGCGCTTTTTTGAACGCGGCTTATTTTGCCTCTCGCGGCGCTGAAAGGTTATCCACAGGCGGGGGGTACGGTTAAAAGAAGGATAAATAAAAGATTAAAAGAATAAGGACCGAAAAAAGTTGAAATTTGTTTTTAAAAACAAATTCTTATAAAAACGACCTGTCACCTATACCTACCGAAAAGGCCCCCCGCCCAGACGACCTGTCACCTATACCTACCGGTTTTTCGACGACCCGTCACCTATACCTACCGGTTTTTCGACGACCCGTCACCTATACCTACCGGTTTTTTGGCGACCTGTCACCTATACCTACCGGTTTCCCGGTGACCTGTCACCTATACCTACCGGTTTTTTGGCGACCTGTCACCTATACCTACCGCGACCTGTCACCTATACCTACCGAAAAACGGCCCGACCTGTCACCTATACCTACCGGTTTTTTGACGACCTGTCACCTATAACTACCGGCTCCGAATGGATGGGTTCGCATTTCATTTGTCCTCGATTACGTTTTGGCGTTTGTTGGCGGCCTTGGTTTGGGTGATGAAATCCCGCGAAGCGGTCAGCGTGTACACCACGTCTTCCAGCTTGGCGCGAGGCCCGCGCACCTCAGCCTTAGTGACCACCGCCAACACCCCGCTGGCCTTCAATTCGGCAAATGCGGAATCCAGCGCGGCGATGGCCTGACGCTGTTGCTGGTAACCTTCCAGCAAGGCACTGTCGCGCTTGATCGTGCTGAACCGCATCTCGAACGCGGTCAGCAGGCTGGCAAAGGTGAACTTGAGGGACAACTGCTTGTGCAACCAGCGGGCAAGCTGGGTGCAATGGCCCATCATCTGCGCGTAATTGAACTGCCGGTATTTCAAGACATCGATGGCTTGCGTGACGAGGGGATGGAATTGGACGATCCAGCGCGCCTGCGGGTCTTCCGCCAGCTTGCCCCGAGAGGCCGCCGACAGGCCCGAAAAATACGGGTTGATGGTGAAACCTTCGCCGTCCTTGCCGTCCGTCGCGGAAATCTCGATGGTGCTGCGCGCCAAAATCCGCAAACTCAAGACGATTTCTTGATAGGAGCGGGTGTGGCCGCGCTTTTTCAACTCCTCGCGCAACATGTACAGGGTGAACACCACCCCGCTGCGGTAACCAGCCTTGTCGAAGTAACCGCGATCCTGCTCGGCGGCAATCTTGCGCAAGGCATCCTCGACCAGTTCCTCGTTGGCGCTGGGGTAATAGCCCTTGATGTCGTCGTCCTTGTCCTGAATCCACGCCGGTTGGATGACCGCCTTCAGTTCGCGGCCCCGGTAATGGAACGGGATGCCGAGCAATTGCGGGAACGTGCCGGCCTTGCGCATTTTGTCCATGGCTTGGCGCGACACCGAATAGCGCGGCACACTGTCCCACAGGTCCAGCGTGTTCGACAGCATGGCGCGTTCGTCCTCGCTATTGCAGATGAAGCCGTGGAACAGGTCAATCTGTTTGGATTGAAAATCTGCCGCCTTGGGGGGGTTAACGGGGTTTTCTTTTTTGTCTGTGGGTTTGGATGTCATGGTGGGCTACCCGCCGATAAACCGAGTTAATGTCAACATCCGTAGGATGCGCTTCCTGCCGCGTGGCAAACCGCCAGTTGCGGAGTTTTCCACAAATCGGGGCGGGCAACTATCGGATTTGCTAACCGAAAGAACTATCCGATTATATAAGGAGTAAAAGCCCAAATTAGGGCGGATGTGCCGTTGCAATTAGGGCGGATATGCCGTTCCAATTGGGGCGGATATGCCGTTGATAAATGCCCCCATTCTGCCACTTATCCACAGGCGACAATGGCGGATGGGGGCGGATATGCCGTTGCAATTAGGGCGGATGTGCCGTTAAAAAGGGGGCGGATGTGCCGTTGCAGATTGGTTAGGTTTTGCCAATCGCCCACTTCTTGGCGAAGCCTAGGAAGGCGCGGTCATATTGCCTCGGTTGCCGACCCGGCAGCTTTTCCAGCCAAGCATCGAAATCATCCCGGCAGGCATAAGGGTCTAGGGTGGGCCATGCCGCCTTGAACTTCGTCACGGTTTCCGGGTTCAGCGGCTTTTCCTGCGGCGGGGCAGGGAGTGTAGCCCGCACATGGTCGGCTAGGCCGACAGACACCGCAATCTTGCCGCGCATGGGTGGCGGCGACGGCTTCAACAACAGGCCACCCCTGACCAGTTCCACCTTGGCATCCGGGTACACGCTCAACACGGCGCGGACGGCTTCGAGGAAGCGTTTTTTAAATTCCCACACGCTGGCGTATTCTTGGCCCATTTGGCGATGCCATTGTGTCCACGTCACCTTGACAGGGTTTTCCAGCGTCGCCAGACGGCGGGCAAACAAGGAATACACATCAAGGGCCATGGCGCTGTAGGCCAGACCGCGCAACGCCCTAGGGTCTTGCGGCACGGCATGTTGAATCAGGCTATCCAAATACTCCCGCGACACTTCCAGTTCTTCTGGCCAGAGTGTGCGCTGTTCCCCCTCTTTGGTCATCCAGCCTTCAAAGCGTTTGATCGGGTCTGTTTTCAGTGTGCTTGCCAAACCCTCCTTAGGCGAGAATCCCAAAATGAAGCGCGAGGCGACCAAATCCAACATCTTGTCCTTGAACAACGTATAAGCACTTCCCCCGTCTGCGTTGATGCCCAATCGGGCCATGTATTTCCGAGCGGTTCGCTCTATATTCACGATAGGGTAGCGGGTACGGACGAGTTCGCTATTGATGTCGATGAGGATCAGGCGCGGCTTGGGACCGGAAGGCAAGGGCCGCTCGACCCATTGCTCACCGTCCCACAACCTTCCCGCTTCAATAATCAGGGAAGCCCGGCCAAAATGCCGTTCAAACACCCGTGAATTTTGCGGGCTGCGTGGCAAGCCAACTTGGCAAAACAAGCTGTGCTGGTACTCGATAATGGGCGATTCCGCGAAGGCGATGTCCTCGGCGGCGGTCAGCAAGCGGCGGGTGATGGGGGTCAGGCTATCTTTGTCTTCGTTCTGCTCGTCGCTCATTTCTGCGAACCCTCCGCCTGAAACTCAACGCCCGTCGGTGAAACCCGTAGCGTAACCTTGTCGGAGGTGATTGCCCTAGAGGCCAGCGCCCAGAAAAACAGGGCGATGCCTGAGCAAACGATTAGAGAGAGAATGCGTTTTTGTGCGTTCATAAGTCTTCATGCTCGAAGTGAAGACCATGCTTGCAATGGCAGATAAGATTTGTATGGGGAATTTGCCCAGAGAAATTTTCACCAGATTTTTTAATTTCTGATAGCGTAATTTAATTTCTGGTGTCGCAATTATCCGGTATACTTTAATACACATCTGCATCACGGCGTGGTCGTGGTTAAGGTTTAGCCGGTTGCCGTTCTTTGTTGGAGAGGTGGGCAACAGGCACATAATTGGAAATCGTCCGACTTGTCGGGCAAACGAACTGAAGTTCACGAGCCGATGAGGTGACAGCCTCATCGGCTTTTTAATGCCGTAAAAATCAGTTTGATAATTCTAACCGATTTGGAAGTTATCCACTGCAAGTGTTTTACAGTTTGTACATGTAAGCCTTGTAGCTAGCGTAGCCAGTAGGGCGGAACCATGGACGGGTTCCGCCTCATGTCTCTGCATCCCATTCGGCGGATCACATCCCTGTATCCGCCTTACGCCAGCCAGCGTAACTCGGTAAGGCGCAATCCCTATGGTCGTAGGGCGCATTAGCGTTTCAGCGTAATGCGCCGCATGGGGCGAGGTTCAATCATTCGGCGGAATACGCTAAAACGCTATTCCGCCCTACGCGGGCTACGTTGATGCAACCTCTTTAATTCAGCCAATGATTTGTAATGCGTTAAGCTGGGATGGCGTATTGGGCCGGTTTCCAATCCGGGGGCGGGGCATTGGCCCAATCGGTAGCGTGGCTTTTGACTATACTCTTAGGGTAACGGGTGACGCGCATCCTTCGCCGCGCCCCGCGATCTTCCACTACGGGGAACGAGTCATGCACATATTTACGCTTCTATTCCGGCTTCTGGTGTTCCAGCTAGGCATGTTGTGCCTGTCCCTGCCCTGCTACGCGGAGCGGGCCGAGCCGGTGCAATACCACCCGATTGTCGGCCTGAGCGGCGGGTTTAATGCGACCGCCGGTTTTTTGGGCAGCGGCGGCCAGACGTTTAACCTCACCCTGCCGGCCATCCAGATCGACCTTGCCGCGCCGGTGGGCGGCATGAAAACAACCGGGGAAGTGTTCTTGCTCCCCGCCCCGGTGACGGCGGCGCAACTGGCGTGGGAGCCGGTCGCGGGCGGGTATGTTGCCCGCGTCCAGGTGTCGGCGGAACAGGCAAAGCGCCTGCGCTTGCATGTCATCCTCTTGGACGGGCCTACCGCGCTTCAATTCCGGGTGCAAGGCAACATGGACGCGACGCCGCTAGGCCCGGTCACCCCTGCGGCCACTGACGGCAACGCACTCTGGCTGCCGGTCACCGACGGCAATGCGGCCACGCTGGAAATCTTTGCCGGCGGAGCGAACCCGCCCGCCGCCACGGGGCTGATGCTGGACGCGGTCAATGTGATCGTCGCCGATGTCACGGGCGGCAATGCCGGCGGGATCGTGGCGAAGCTCCTAGGCTATGTCAATCAGCCGGAATATGACTTTGCCTGTTTTGCCGACAACGCCAATTATGCCGGGTTGGCCCAAGCGGCCAGCGCGACGGCGAAGATCAATTTCATCAACAACGGCAAATCGTACATTTGCAGCGGCACCCTGCTCAACGACAAAGGCAACACCCAAACGCCTTGGTTTGCCACCGCCAATCATTGCCTGCCCACCCAAGCCGTCGCCGACACGGTCACGTTCGAGTGGTTTTTCCAGGCGACCCAGTGCGGCGGCAAAACCCAAGACCCCCGCTATGCGCAAACCTACGGCGGGGCCGTGTTGTTGTATACCGATGTCACCTTGGAGCCGTCTTTTCTAAAATTAAACAGGCTCCCGCCCAGTGGCGTGTTTTTGAGCGGCTGGGACACCCGCATCACCGCGGGCGAAGAGGTGTGGGGGGTGCATCACCCGAAAGGCGACCATACCATGGTCAGTCACGGCAAAGTCGATGCCTTGGGCAAAACCATCATCGACGCTGACACGGGTACGCGGCATGTGCTCAATGTGGTTACGTTTGATCAGGGCGGAATAGAGAAGGGCAGTAGCGGGTCGGGGCTATTCGCCATTGCCAGCGGGGTGGCGTATTGGAAGGGTGGCGTGTTCGGCGGGCCGGACGATTACCAAATTGGGGCTTACAGCGATTTTCCGAGCTATTACAGCAACATCAAGCAATGGCTGGAAAACACGTCGACGCCGACGGGAACCCTCAGCGTGACGGCGACGCCAAGCTTTGTGACATACCCCAACCCGTCCGTCGTGAGGTGGGCGGCCCCCGGCGCGACTTCTTGCACGGTTAGCATCAACGGCAGCGCACCCTTTGCGATACCCGTGTCCGGCAGCGCGACGGTGACCCCGTTCGTCAGCACGACGTATACGATAAGCTGCACCGCGACAGCCGGCACCAGTAGCAAGGCGGTGAAGGTGAGCGTCAATTCGCTCAAAATGGCTACCTGCCTGCTGGACTGGGCAGAAAAGACGTACCCCGGCTTGTTCTCCCCCGCCGGGACTGCCCTTCAGATTGCAAGCCCCTATATGTATCGCTACTACCCGAACACCGGCGCTTATCTCGGCATTTCCACCGTGGATATGCATTTGTATTCCCAAGGGCCGGACGGGGTTCTGCAACATCAAGGCAATATGGTCCCGTGGCTGATTCGGGCAGCGTGCCTGTGATGTAAAGCCAGTCAAGCCGGATTGACGAAAGCCGGGGGGCAACCCCCGGCTTTTTTGATGGCTACCGTCTTGGCGCAGGCGGTGCTTGAGTTATCCACAGAAGAAGGGGGTCAGGTCTTGTTTTTTGATTATTTATAAAAAGTTAAAATCAAAAAACAAGACCTGACCCCGTTTTTCTTATTAATTATAGACCGCGATGGCGATATTGTTGGTCATCGGGCTGTCCTCCAAGGTGCCACCACCAAGGCCGACGCCGATACCGGTAGTCTCATTGACGCAATTCATCTGGACCGATGTGTTGGTGGGGGTGCTTGTGAAAGTGTAGGTGCTCTGACTGTTGTTGCAAATTTCTATCTGCTGGTAAGGGGATGCTACGCCACTGGTGAAGAACCAGAAGCAGACGGTTTCGCCATTTATGGTCACAAGAGGCGCTGCTCCGATCTGGAACAAGTAGCTATCAGCGTCTTGATCCGTTCCATCGCCGTCCGTTGAATAGGATACTATAGACACTTGTGTGGTTGTTCCCGGCGCAACAGTCCCAGAAGCATTGCTGCCATTAGCGAGTGCCACAGGATAGCCACTGCCCGGACGGTTAAGAATGGCGCTCACATCGTAATTGAATGGCGTACTGCTTGTTTTATTTTCGAATTGAAACGTGAATAAAACACCCGCACTCATGTCGTTTGCCCCGGTCGGTCCGGTGAGTGCTTGAGAGAGTGCTGTGAGAGCTGCCTTTTGCTGTTGATTAGCATAATCCGCCTTAAATGCGACTGACATAATTTACCTCGTATTTTTATAAATGGTCGAAGGATGGGTATTTCAATTGGAGTTATTGTCGAAAAATTAAATTAATCAACGATATACCTCCATAAAACCCATTTTAGATACGGCAGGACCTCAAACTGTAGCGAAATATAACAGAATGTAACAAGTTTGATCGTTCCCACGCTCCGCGTCACTGCCATTAAGTTAAGGTGCATTAAGCTTGAAATTGGTTGCAGACGGAACGCCAAGCTCCAGCTTGGCCCGGCATTCCCTGATGCCAAGCTGGAGCTTGGCGTTCCGAAACAAGCCTAACTTAATGGTAGTGACGCTCCGCGTCACTGCCAGTGTCGGCCCGGCCTACCTTACTGTTGACATCCCCACGCTTCCTTAAGAGCGTGTTTTAACAGCTTAGGCTAGCGGCCGCATGGTTAAGATACTAGAAACACACGCTAAATTCGCTCTCAAAAACTCTCAAAATTGAGAGGAAAGGCTTTGGTGCGCGCTTGATCGTTCCCACGCTCCGCGAAAAAGAACGGGGTCAGGTCTTGTTTTTTGATTATTTAGAAATTTAAAGTCACAAAACAAGACCTTACCCCCTTTTTCGCGGAGTTGTTCCGGTGATTTAACCGCCCATCACTGGCAAGACGACTCGGACAGCCAATAAGACAAGGTGCCTTCATCCCGCATCACATTATCCGGCCCGAGGTAATAGACGTGGTTGTCCAGCGCGGAAACGCCTAAATAGGCATTTGTCCCGCCGTAGTAACGGAAGGTGTACGGGGTGGTGAGTTGGTTGTTCGCGCCGGCAGGGGAAAATAAATCGCTGTAATTGGTTTCGGCCCAGTTGAACAAACACGACACCCCGCTGGGCTGGTAGGGCGTGGTGTTTTCCAGCCACCGCTTGATGTTGTCGTAATAGCTTTGCAGATGGCTGTAACTGCCGATCTGATAATTGCCTTCCGGGCCGCCGAACAGGGTTCCCTTCCAATAGAGCGAGCCATTCGACGCGCCGAACAAGCCCGACCCGCTGCTGCCATCCTCAATCCCCCCGTAGCTAAAACTGACGCTGTCAAGCAGGTGCGTCCCGCCTTGGCTGGCGTCAATTTCCGTTTGCAGAATGGCGGTGACCCTGCCTTCGCTCGCCATCGTGTGGTCGCCGCCGGGATGATGCACGGCCCACACCAAATCACCCTTCTGGATGCTGGTGTCCCACCCCATGAACGCCACGTCGGACGGCGGTTGCCGGTTCAGGCGGAGGAAGGCAGGCTCCAGCTTGAAATTCGTGTACAGCAACTGCGCCCCGCCATAGGTCTGCGCGTAACGGGAATCTTGGGCGCGGCCCCTGCAACTGGTCGCCTGGAAAAACCATTCGAACGAGGCCGTGCTGGCAGTGGCTTGGTCGGGCAGGCAGTGGTTGGCAGTGGCGAACCACGGTGTCCGGGTGCCGCCCTTGTCAGCGAGCAAGGTGCCGCTGCAAATGTAAGACCGGCCGCCTTGGATGAAATGGACCTTCGCCGTCGCGCTGGCCGCTTGGAGCAAGGCCGAGTAGGCCGCATACTTCGACCAGCAAGCCACGTCGTATTCTACGTAGTTGGCCAGCCCTAAGCTTTTCGCCACGCTCCCCGGCACCGTGCCGCTGGTGACATCGACGGCGATCACATTGGCTGCGTCGAGCCTAAGCCCCGGCGGCGGGATGGGTTCGCTGACAAAAATTTCCAAATCGGCGGCGTTGCCGTTCGTGACCGGTAGCCAGAGGGCATTGCCAAAGACATCCGCATGGCCAACCGGCCCCACGGGCGCGGCATCCAGAATGCCCTGCACCCGGAATTGAATGGAGTCCAGCCCGTCCGGGACGGCGAGATGCAAGCGCAAACGCTTGGCCGGTTCCGCCGACACCCGGACCCGGGCCGCGTACCCGCCAGCCACCGGCTCCCACGCCAGTTGCGCGGCGGTCACTGGCGCGGGCAACGGGAACACCACTCCGGATTGAGTGACCCCGCCATCCGGCACGACCGCACCGGACTCGACCGGCGGAAGGCTGACGCTCCACGGCTGCAAGCCCTCCCCCAAAAACGCCGCAGCCGCGACAGGGGCGGCGCTCTCAGCCGGGGCCGGGTTGGCTTGGACCGACTCCGCCCGCTCCGCATGGCAAGGCAGCGCCAGCCACGCCAGACCGACGGGGAAAGCCAGAAGCTTAAATAAGGTCGTTGGCTTGTTCATAAGCCGGGGTCTTCGGTTGATTTTCACGGTTTCATAGAAAAAAGGGGATGGGCGGCATGAGTTCACTTGGTCCATGCCCCCTATTTATTATAGAGATAAATGCGGGGATTGCCCTATTACGGCATCGGGCGAAAAAACCCATAAAAGGAGCCGGCCTCCCGCCGGCGGCTGGTTTCGGCGGCATCCCTGCCGCCTTGGGTTTGTCGCCCGTGGATATGTGGAAATCGGCCCTGGCGGGCCGAACGCGGCTCAAGGGCGTGGACAAACCCGTGGACGGGCAAAAGAGCCGCCCGCCCACCGGTTTGCCCACCCCGCGCCGCTTTTCCACATATCCACCGGCGCAATCGTAAGTTTAAAAAAAAAGCCCAATAGCCAGAGCCTAAGAGCGAGGAGTCCAACGTCGTGTTGGACAGCTTTTTGGGCGGTTCCAGACCGCTTTAACATACACATAAGAACAGCATCTAAAAAGATTTTTCCTGACAGGCGGTTGCGTTTGACATTGTTATCATATTTGATAATATTTTTATCAAATATGATAACCATCAGGAAAGCTCATCGTGAATGATAAAATAATCCGGCAAGTCGATTTGAAGACGGGCGAAATCATGGAAGGATGCCTAGTCTATGTCCCACACAGGCCAAAAATCCGGGGAGGCTGGTTCATGGCGTTTCAAGAAGCATTCCTAAATCTCGCGATAGACCGGGACATCACCGGCGAGGTTTACCGGGTATTTTTTTATTTAATGGGCAAGCTGGATTTTGAAAACTACATCCATGTGGCCCAAACCGATATCGCCGAAGCCCTGAGCTTGCAGAAAGCCAATGTTTCGAGAGCGGTAAGGACTCTGTGCGACAAGGAAATCATTTTGAAAGGCCCGAAGACAGGTCGAACCATCACCTACCGGCTAAACCCGGAGTACGGCTGGAAAGGCAAGGTCAAGAACATGAATGCCGCACGATTTACCGTCATCCAAGGCGGGAAAGCGGAAGCGGAGAAAACGCAGCCAGTGTAGGGCGCATTAGCGTTTTAGCATAATGCGCTGCACAAAAACATTCGGCGGAATATGCTAATGTGCATTATTTTTATTACAGGAATATATAAATGAAATGGTACGCATATCCTGCTTCATCAAGTTTAGACGTTGGTGTGGAAGTTCGTGTTATTAGATTTCTACTAGAAGAAGAAAATATATCGATTCCTACCACTAACGATACGCTAATAATTGAGTTCCCTGATAACACTAGAGACTCTACTCCTGTCTTAGACGCATCATCTAATGAGTTAACAGTTAGAGTCAGTGAAGCTAGTTGGATATTGTCATTACAAGATACGCCAATAAGATCGCATGATGGTGGGCTTACCCTAAATTATGTTGTGAAGAGCAACGCCGACTAAAAAAATGTAGCCTTATCGAGTGCAAAGAGACGCGCCTGACCTACTTTGCTATAGATCAAAATAGAGAAGAACAGGAAGAACAGTAGGAAGAACAGGGTCAGGTCTTGTTTTTTGACTTTGACATTTTATAAATAATCAAAAAACAAGACCTGACCCCGTTTTTTTTATGTGGGCTGAAATTAGAATTTAATTTAATATTTTTATTACAAATTAACTTGGTATATAAAATGGACATTTTTAGTATTTTAAAAGATATATTCCTTGTTGTTCTTGGTGGTATAATCACTTTTTATGTGACTATTCTTGTATCTAAATATCAAGAATGCAAACCCGATATATTTTGGAAAATTCTCCCGCCTATTTCCTTTCCATCAAAGGATATAACATCATACAGTTTGGTTATAGAAAATACGGGAAATAAAGATGCAAATAATATACGAGCATCAATAATTCTACCGAACAATGCTACGGTAGAACATTTTGATATTCAACTTAATAAGGCAGCAACAAAATACGAGTCTAGCCAGTCAAATAACAAGTTTTTACTTGACTTTCCGGTGTTTTACAAAGATTTGGAATGCGTTTTGTCTTTTTTCACCAAGAAACTTAGTTCAGATGATATTCAAAAGATTAAAGTTAGCATAGTTGGGTTGGATATATCAGGAAAAAGCATGGAGGATTATAGAAATGACGTTAGAAACCAAATTGAAAAAAAATTTAAAAAATTAAAGATATTGATTCTTTTTTTTCAGGGTTTCTGTTTTTTTGGTCTGATAAGTCTCATAGTAATGTCAATTATTATTCCAATTTATTATATAAAACTTGATATTGCTGATATTTATACAAGGACTGGACACCCAGAGTTAGCAATTAATGAACTAGAAAATATGGATAAATTTCTTATGTTTCCGGTTGATGCTCAACTAAACTACCGGCTTGCTGAATCCTATGCAGGCATAGGAAATTCTGACTCGGCAATATTTTATATAAAAAAGGTTGCTTCAAAAAATCCAGATATACTTCAAACAATAAAAACAAATAAAGCATTTGATAAAATAAAGGAAACTCCAGAATTTATTTCTTTTTTTAAAGACAAATAACTCGGTAAGCTGTAATCCCTATGGTCGTAGGGCGGAATAGCGTTTTAGGAAGAATAGGGTCAGGTCTTGCTTTTTGATTATTTATAAAAATTTAAAGCCCGGTAGGGTGTGCAGACAGCTTCACCGTCTGCCCACGCGGAACGAAATCCAAAGCCTAGGCAAATGGTGGGCAAGCAAAAAGACGCTTGCCCACCCTACAAGACTCTAGCGGGTCAGCCGCTAGCGAGTGTTCCAGTCCACGGCGGTCCAGTCGCTGCGCCCGAACAGTTTGACAAAATCAGGGTCGAACACCAGCTTGTAAAGATCGGTTTTCTCGTCTCGGGTGCAACTGGACAAGATACTGCCTGTGAATACTTGCTGCCGGAGCCGTATCCTGACCAAGCAGGCAATCAAGCGGTCAAACGTGGCGTTCAGCCAAAGATAATTTGGTTTGCTGTCTGATCGTCCAAGGATTTTCAGGAAGGCGTACCCCTTGAATTGGCAAACGTTGCCCAAAGGCTGCTGCCGCGCCAAATGCAGGGCAGCCATGACTACATCCAAATCCGACTGGCTTAACTGCTCCCCGGTATAAGTGATGGAAACATCCCCTTGCACGGCCAGCAGCGCGTTTTTCAGGTATTTGCGTTCGGCGTTGCCGTAGATGGCCGAGAACAGGGCCGAACGCAGGAAGCAATTCGGCGTTCCGCGCTTGTCCTCAGGCCAAAACGGGAGGTGGATGACTTCGGCCTTTGGCGGGGGTTTTGGTCTATCATCGCCATTAGACGGCCTAACCGCTTCGCTTTTCTCTTTAGCTAAAGACGCGCCTAACCGGGCCAATGATTTACGCAAGCCGACATCCATTTCCGGCATGTTGGCGGCGATTTGCTCTTCAAGGATCGCGGCGGCTTGGTTTTTTTCGTCGCTCATTTTTGCGAACCCTCCGCATGGAACTCAACAGCAGCGGGGGAAATCCGCAATGTAACCGAATTTGAGGTTACGGCTCTGAACGTTAGCGCTAAGACGAACACCGTAAGGATTACGTGGAGAATGTATTTGGGTTTGGACATGGTTTTTGCCTTTCATATAGAACACCATGCCGCTAGATTCACCGAAAATATCGAATACAAATTTCAAATTTTGTATACTGGGTGCAATCTGCAATCGCGGCATAGTTTTCGTGGTTCAGAGTTCGCCGGTTGCCGTACTTTTGTGGGTGTGGGCAACCGACATCGTAATTGGAGAGCGTCCGACGTGTCGGGCAAACAAGCCGATGAGGTTACAGCCTCATCGGCTTTTTCATGCCAAAATTCGCAGAATCATTCCAACGTTTATGGTCTTGGATAAAGCATCGCTATTGTAACCTAGGTCATTTTGGGGCTGCTGGCTGCGTTTCCATCCATAGCCTGGTGGGTGGGCAGACAGCTTCACCGTCTGCCCACGCGGAACGAAATTCCAAGCCTAGGCAAATGGTGGGCAAGCAAAAAGACGCTTGCCCACTCTACACGGCCACACGGGCTCACCACCCTTTAGAAAAAGTCGGTGAAAAGCTGTAGCTGATACAGTGTCCCGCTCGCCCCCGCCCGATACCCGGTCAACAGGTTCTGGGCCGGCGAGCGGTTGACATTCAAAACTTCAAAGGTCATCCGCCAGTCGCGGTTTCCGCGGATGTACCAGTTCAACCCGCCGCCGGCCTCGTAGCCGCCACCAAAATGGCCGGTCACGAAAGCCAGCGTAGCCCGGATGAAGCGAAGCGCAATCCGGGAGAATGGGCTGGTTCCCAAGCCCCGGCTTGGGAACCCGGTGCTTGAAGCTCCTGCTTCAAAGAGCAGGACAAGCTGGAACTTGTAGGTCAAGGGTTCCCAAACTGGAGTTTGGGAACCAGCCTAAAAAAACGCAATAGGGAACATTATTCCCCATATGGGGAATAATAGGTAAGGGCGTTATAGTCCCCATTTTTGGGGAAAGCATTTTGATCGTTCCCACGCTCCGCGTGGGAATGCCTGTCCTAGGCGATCCCGCGCCGCGAAACCTGCCGCCGGAGCGGTCAAACACGGGGGTTCCCACGCCGGAGCGTGGGAACCATCACAACGTCATTTCTGTAGATGCACGGCGTTTTCAAGTGCCTGACGAATGAAACGCTGATAGGGTATGCCTGAACGCTGGGCTTCTTGCTTGATGGCCTCTAGCAGGGGTTCCGATAAACGCATAGTGATACTCTTTCCCTTGGGCTGAAACTCAAAGCGCACCGGTTTCAGGCCGGAAAGATCATATTGGGTCAAGTCGGCATCGGCGATAAAGGATTCTTCCGCTTCGTCAGTCGCCAGTTTTGGCAATGGCTGTTTCATAATAATCAACTTCCTTCTGGTGCATGTAACGGGCGCTGATGGGGCGAATACGTGTCTCGCCACCTTGCTGGCGTAACGTGAAGGCAACAAAGACGTTGCGCCCTTGGTTGGTCTTGCTTATGGCGATGAATCGCTCCTCGCCCCGCGAGTGGGCCGGGTCGGGGAAAACCGCCATGCTTTCGTGAAATGCGGATTCAAAGGCATCAACCGAAGTATGTCCACTTGTATGTACAGGTGTCAATTTATTGATTGTCATCATCGAACCCTTTGGCTTCATAAAAAGCCCGGATGAAGCGAAGCGCAATCCCGGAGAACGGGACCGCAAACTTCCCGCATTTCGCTTCGCTCCATGCAGGCTACATTTTTAGCTTGATTTGTGGAAGTAGGGTTAGTATCGTTTGGTTAAACTTAATTACTTTAGAGAAAGAGTGATGTTTTATCTAATTTACGTAAGTTCTGCTGTCAGGCCATTCTTATCTTCAGAACTGGTTGACCTCCTCTCGAAAAGCCACACATATAACACCGAAGTGGGTATTACGGGGATGTTGCTATACAAGGATGGTAACTTCATGCAGGTAATAGAAGGCGAGGAGGAAGCGGTGCTGACACTCTATGCTAAGATTCAACGCGATATCCGGCATAAAGGGCTACTCATTCTCTTGCAGGGACCCCTGGCGGAACGGCAATTCCCTGACTGGTCGATGGGTTTCACCGATCTGAACGCGGTCGATGTGCTTTCCACCCCAGGCTACAGTGAGTTTTTAAATACCTCGCTGACAGATGAGTGGTTTTCGTCAGACCCTACGCGCAGCCAAAGGCTCCTGATGACCTTCAAGAAAAATATGTCTAGGTAACGCGATCAGGCGCAATCTCTATATGGTCGTAGCCCAGATGAAGCGAAGCGTAATCCGGGAAAATGCGGCCGCAAACTTCCCGAATTCCCAATTCCAAAGCACAAAAAAGCCCGCTGGCGTAAACCATCGAGCTTTGGCTTACAGCCAAGTAGGTCGGCACATCCTGTCCCTGATATCAAAGTGACATCAATTTGATATCTTTTTGATACCAAATTAATATCAATTTGATATCAGCCTAGCCGTATCAATACGGGTCCCAGTTCGGCCTGCCGGTGTAGTTGCCCCAACTGCCCCACGGACCCATCGGACCCCAGCCGTTGGTGGAGTTCGCCTCCATGTCGTTGTACATCAATTGTTGCTGGGAGCTTTGCCAGTCCGCCGTAAGCTGCTGGAGCTTGCGGTATTCGGCCTCGCGGCCCACATACAGGCAGACGCAGCCGTCGGGGTCGGGGTAGATGTAATAAGCCACGCCCTCCCGCTGGAGCCGGGTAATCGTGTCCGGCGCGAGCGACCGGAGCATTTGCTGGCGGTCGGCCCGGTCGGCCAGCATGAGCTTGAAGCCGGCATCGCGCAACTGGCCTTCTTCAAACCGGTTGCTGGATTCTTTGACCTGGGCGCAGGCGGCGATGCCGCAGGCCAGCGCGGCGGCGATTAGGGGGGTTCGCAGTGGTTTCATCGGGGTGCGGTAGGGTTTTATCGGTTGGCTGAAATGAGGCGAGCGTAACCTTAGCACAGTTTGCGGGGCCGTGCGCAACCGCCGCCACATCGCCCAAAAACAGGCGGTTGGCGAACCTATCCACAGTTTCTGTGGAAAACTCCTTGGACAATCTGGGTAAACCCACGCCCCCTGCGGGCTACGCGGGTTGGTCAATATACAGCCACCTTGGCCGTGGCGGCCTGAAACGTCCGGAAAATGGGGTTATTTCTGCAAACGCCCCCCATACCCCGCCGGTCCCGGTCGATTTCCCCCAATCAGGCTATACTTTTTACTAAGGGGTGATGCACAACGGCAAGGGGGTTATCGGCATGAGCGGGGCGTTTTCGAAAAACCTGAGATGGGACGGCAGCATCATCGTCGAGCCGCGCACGTTCGACCTGCTCAAGTTCTTTGTGGCGCGGGAGGGCTTGCGCGTTTCGGCGATGTTCGCGGCGTTTTTGCCGTGGGTCGTGTACACCCACACCACCGCCTGCGGGCGGGTGTTTGCCGACTGCGCGGACCTGCGCCGGACCGTCCGGGAAAACCGGCTGCGCCGGGAATTGCCCGTGGCCCGGACCTTCGACCTTGCCGAGGGCCTGTGCGTGGTCGCGGCGCTGATCGGGGGGCAGTTCACCGGCAAGCCGGGGTGGCTGCGCTTGGACGGTTCGCTGAATGTCTTCCTGCTGGACATCGGCGGCCAGGTCCTGGCCGTCAGCGTAAGCTGCCTTGACGGCAGCGGCGAATTCTTCGTCGATGACTGGTGGCTGCTGCTGGACCGGGTCGGGCCGCTGCGGGCCGGGGATCGGGTGTTTTCGCTCAACCCGCTGCAAGGGATGCCAAAAACCGTGCCGGTGCAGCCGTGCGCCGGACTGTTGTCGGCGTATGCGCCGGCCAACGAACCGCTTGGCCTACCTGCGGTCGAGCGCAGGGCGACCCGGCGGGGGTTTTATCATTCGTATGGTTTGGGCGGTTATGCGCTCCACGTGTATCTCCGTCGGCATACCGTCAAGCGATTTTGCAACGTGTGCGGGATTCGGCAGTGCCAAAACGGCGTGAAACGCCTACCTGCCCTGATGACAGCGGAAGCGGAATTAAAGCGAGGGGTAATCCAAAAAGAGGGGGACAGTCCGTTGTCCCCGGCAATATTCAGAAAGAAAGATTCTGGCATGTGCCAATGGAGGTAACTAAGTGGAAGAGAGAGCCCGAATTAGTTGATAGGTATCATACAGAATAATTTAGCGTATTTATATGTGGCGAATTGTCGCAGTATAACCTCGGCTTAAAACTGAGCCATATAACCTAATATGTGTTATATGACCCGTTCATTTGGTTATATGCCACACCCCGAAAAACCTCCGCCCGCCGGTCACGCGCATAAAGCGGCGCTATGTCAAACGCTAGGGCGGTTTTGACGGCGCAGGGCTTGCGCTTTACTATAAAAAACCTGATTGACCCTCCAACCCTACCGGCAACAACGGGGAGTTTTGCGCCATGCCCAAAGAAACCATCGACCACGCCATGCTGAAGCGGCTGGCCGAGGCGGACCTGATCCGCTCGGCCCAGCTTGTCGGCCAGGCCGGCGGCTGGGCGCTGAGCGTCAAGTTCGGCGTGGCCGAGCGCCTGCTGACCGCGCAGCGCACCGGCAAGATCCGGCTGTTCCGCCAATTGGGGACGGCGGTGGAATACCTCCGGGCGCTGGGCGTCGTCCGCTTCGAGGTGGACTCGTCCGGCTACAACGTCGAGGTGGCGAAGGCCGCCCGCACCCGCCCCGACCGCGCCGAGGCCCTCCGCAGCATCCACGGCGCGGCCCAAGACAAGGGCTTTCGCGAGGCGGTGAAGAAGCTGTTGGAGGAGACTGGCTAAAATGGCCTACTTGGCTTGAGTTTAAAGTCCAATAAATTGTTTTAATTACACAATTTATTAAAAATGTGATATCAAATTGGTATCAAAAACATATCATTTTGATATTAAACTGATATCAGATTGATATTAGTTTGATATCACCCAATAGCTGTGGGTGGGTAGCGGGTTGCGGGGGTTCGCCACCCAGTTATCTAGGATTTCGTAGGGTTTTCAAGCGTCCCTTCGACAAGCTCAGGACAGGCTTTTTGCTTGCCCACCATTTGCGTAGGCTTGGGATTTCGTTCCGCGTGGGCAGACGGTGAAGTTGGGTGGATTCAACAGTGAAGTGCAACACAGCGGGATTAATGAACGAGGTTTGAATGCTGTGGGGCTTACGCCTTATGGGTTGTTGCCAGAACGTGCTACAGTGGCAATTGTAGTCACATATGAGACACATTATGCTGAATTCGATCAAAACCACCGATGTCAGGACACGCATTGAGCCAGAGCTAAAAGAAGCCGCTGCCAAGCTTCTCGCCGAATGCGGCCTGAGCATGAGCGACGGCATTCGCTTATTTTTAAGGCAGGTTGTCACGCAACGCGGTTTGCCATTCGAGGTGAAAGCGCCGAATGCGACGACCATTGCCGCCATGGAAGAGGCCCGGACGATAACGCAAGCCCGTTTCCATACTGATGATCGGCTTGCGTAGGGTGGGCAAGCGTCTTTTTGCTTGCCCACCATCGGGGAAGATGCGGGTTTCGTTCCGCGTGGGCTGGCGGGCGTAAGGCGGACACAGGGATGTGATCCGCTGAATGGGATGTAGTCAGACATGCGGCGGAACCCGTCCATGGTTCCGCCCTACGCGGGCTAACCAATCAACCAAGGGCCAGCTATGCCAAACGATGATGAAATCAGACAGAACCTATTTGACGTTAAGAACGCCATCGCCCAACAGCGGCTTGAGGGGTTGATGCCATCCCGTGAAGTGGTCAGCGATCTTGAACGCGCCGCGCATGGCGAGATCACCGTGAGCGAAGTCATCGCCAACATTGGCAAGAGGCACAGGGATGCAGAAATACGCAGTCAACGATCATTACCTTGACCCGGAGACCGGTGTTCTCAAGAACAAGCTCGGTGTCCAAGCCCCGGCCATTCTTGAACAACGCGAAGCCGATTACGCCACGGCGCGGGCCTACGAACTTGCCAAGACACCCATTGAAGGACGTTTTGACCTAGACCACCTGAGAGCCATTCACAAGCACCTGTTTGGGGATGTTTACGCTTGGGCGGGAGAACTCCGCGACATTGATTTAGCGAAGGGCAACAGCTATTTTGCCAGCCACACGCATATTGCCAGTGCCGCCCGTCCCGTGTTCGCCAAACTCGCGGATGAAGGCTATTTGACTGGACTGGACAAGGAGGCTTTCAGCAAACGGGCGGCTTACTATCTTGGTGAGATCAACGCCCTTCATCCATTCCGCGAAGGCAACGGACGGGCGCAACGCGAATTCATCAACCACCTTGCCTATAAAAACGGCTTTTCCATTGCGTGGGATAACATCGCTCAGGAAGACATGATTCAAGCATCCATTGAGTCTTTCCATGAGGGCGACACGGCGCGGTTTGCTGGTTTTATCCGTGACAATCTTCACCTCCGCATAAAAGTTCGTGATTGATGTGCCTGTTCATCGGTAAAGCCTTCTACGGCTTACGACCTTACCTTTAGCTTTTTGAAAAAGCCGTGAGCGAAGCGAACTCCTTTTGTGCGGTCTTGCCGTTTGCGACGGCGGTCAAAGTTTTCCACAGATGCCGCTTGTGTTCTAAATGTTCTTTGTGTTCTTGTGTTCTTTCATTTTTTTTGCTTAAAAATCAATATTTAACAAGCCTATCAGCGATAAATTCGGAGTTTACGGCGAGAAATTCGGAGGCTAACAGCGAGAAATTCGGAGGTCGACAGCGAGAAATTCGGAGCCTGATGGCTACAAATTCGGAGGTTTCAGCGAGTAATATTTATTGTTAAATTCGCCGTTAACGGGTAGTCTTATGCCAATCCAACAAAGGCTTCACTTATGTCCAAAACGCCCCTCAAACCGCGTAAGCTGCCACCCAATTTACCCAAACCCGCTGCCCATCCGTCCGGCGAACTGATGGACACCAGCAAGCCTTACACGCTACCACTGAACAAAGAGATTTCCCTGTCACGCTGCATCGGACCCTATACAGAAGTTGACCGCAAGCTATGGGCGACGCTGGTTGCCCACGCTTGGGATGATTTGGACAAAACCAGCGTTCATGAAGTGCAGGCACAAGACATTGCTCGGCTGTTCCGGGAGTTGAAAGGCGGGGAAAATGGCTCGGCATGGATTATGACCTCTGCGCGGCGCTTGCGCATGTCGGGCTTGGATTGGCAGGATCACGAAGAGGAAGGCACCGTGGCCTTGCTATCCGGGCTAAAAATCAACAAGGTGACAGGCACTATTTACTATCAGTTCTCCGACTTTCTGATCGAGCGCTTGCTGGATAACCAGCGGTTTTCACGGCTAAGGCTGCATTTCATGATCGGGCTTTCTGGAAAATACAGCGTCAGCCTGTACATGCTACTAGAGGGCGCGGCCAACTTGCGGCGTCCGATTATCGAATTGACGATTGACGAATTGCGCGACCGCTTGAGCGTACCTAATGGAAAACTGGAAAAATGGTTTGACCTTAATCGTTTTGCAATTGATCCAGCCCTAAATCAAATCAACGACAACCCCATAGCGGCGGGTTTTTCCGTCGCATGCGAGCCTATCCTCAAAGGGAGGAAGGTGGAGCGGGTGCGCTTTACGGTGACCAAATCAGCGCAACGGTTGACGGATGAAACCGCCCTCAAACCAAAGATACCCAGGCCGCGCAAAACGCCGAATGATTCCGGCGCGTTTGTGCTGCCAACTTCGGCTTATGAGCAAGCCAAAAAAGCCGCGCCCGGTTTGGATGTTTACTATCTGGAAACCGAGTGGCGCAATTGGATCGCCAAAAAACCACCGGCTGACAATCTGGCGGGGGCGTTTGTCGAATTCTGCAGGGGGAAGTATCAGGGCAGTAAGGGCGCGGGCGGTTTATCCCGTGGAATGCCTTGAAGGTGCAATTCTTGTAAAAAAATGTGGTCAGGTCCTGCCTTCAAGCTTAAAGGCCGGCAGAACCGAACAGCGGTTTAGCGTTTGTTTTTTAAAAAAAATCGGCTTGCGCCCTTGGGCCAAGCAATGGGGCTAATCTGGCCCTGTGCGCCTGTCTTGGAATGCGCATCAGTCATAGACCAATACACCTAACCGAAAACAGCCTGCCGGGCCAGACGATGACAGCCCAACCATGCCTAAAAAGGAAAAAAGATGCCTGCTCACGCATTTACGCGACAATCCTTGCGCCAGCCCTATTTCGTCAGTCTAGGATTGAATCCCGCCCCGCGCTGGCGGGTTGGCCCATGGTGACGCGGCTTTGGCCCAGCACGGTACCGGTCGCAAAAGCGAGGTCGACTAGCGCGACTTGGTAATCGCCGATGGCCCGAACTTCGCGCGATTGTGCCTCGCCGAGCCGGGTCAAGGTTTCCAGCACTTCGGTCATGGTTCTCATGCCTTCGCTGAACTGTTTCAGTTCGGCATCATAATTCAAGCCGGCCAAGGCCACATTTTGCCGTGCCGCAAGAATACGTTGCCAATTTTGACCCAGTTGGTCGAGGGCATCATAAATTTCCCGGCGAACGGTCAATTCGCGCAATTGCTTGGTGGAGAGTCGTTGCAGCCGCTCTTGCACAGCCCGTTCCAGCTTTGAAAGTCGCAATTCGTTGCCAACGGGGTATTCCATGCGCAAACCAATCGACCAGTCGGAATAATCTCCGCCCACCGCTTGACTGAAAGCCCCGCCGAAGGAAGTGGTGTCGCGGCCTAACGATGCGTAGCTATAGTCGAGCATGAACAGGGGCAGGGTTTGGTTGCGCAGGTAATCAATCTTGGTGGAATCGGCGGCCAGCTTTAGCTCCAATTCAAGCAATTCAAGTCGCCCTTCCAAAGCTTGATTGGCCAGTTGTTTACGATCCAAATCGAATCTCACCATGGTTGGCTGGGTTTGTGGAATCAACACCGTAGGTGAGGCCATGTCGAGGTTTGGATCGTTCAGCAGCAGTTTCAATTGGCGCTGGCGTAATTTCAAGGTGGTTTCGGCGACGATCAGGCTATCCAGACGCTCGGCCACGCCGATATCGGCGCGGTAGATTTCCACTGCCGCATTCAAGCCTTCGGCAACGCGCCGCTTCACCATCTCCAAATTGTCCGCCGCATTTTCATATTGCTGGCGACGGACATCCAATTCCCCCCACGCCACATACAGGCCCCAATAAGCGCGATCGATGGCGGCCAACACGCGGATGGCTTGCAGGCGGGTTTTCACATTCATCGCCTCCTGCTCATAGCGGGCGATGCGGATGCCGGCGACATTGTTGTCGATGCCCGCATCGCGCAACAGCGGCTGGCTGACGGAGAAACGCAAGGCGCTCAGATATTGGTCGGAGGGGACGCCCTTGAATTGTTGCTTCTGGTCGAAGGGCGCGCTGATGGTGACTTTGCCGCCGGTGCGCAAGGGGATCACCACGCCGGCATCCAGTTCCAAGATGTCGGTGTCTTGGGGAATATCCGTCAGTTTGGCGACTTGGTTTTTTAGTGGCGACCGTGGATCTTCCGGCGTGAAGCTGACCACGCCCTGATTTAGCGCCGGGGTGTTTTTGTTGGCGTATTTGGCTTTGGCAAAAATCAGGTCGTCAAATTTCGCTTCCTCCTCGCTCACTTGGGTCGCGGCAATTTTCGGGTCGACGCGGGCAATGTGCAGATCCAGATTGTTTTCCAAGGCC
>Ga0208496_1000175_pt1 | contig 22227 bp, 33 predicted proteins | sample CryBogmetaGMA2M_FD_184552 | JGI IMG/M metagenome (GOLD analysis project Ga0208496, IMG submission 184552) | Freshwater microbial communities from Crystal Bog, Wisconsin, USA - MA2M (SPAdes) | ecosystem: Environmental > Aquatic > Freshwater > Lake | place: Crystal Bog, Wisconsin, USA | collected... | reverse complement strand
GGCATACATTTCTGCAAAAGGTATGTGAAGCATAGAGAAATCTTGATATACAGCATTTTAATCTTAAAAATATACCTAAAACAGACATTCCGTTAAACCTTCAGGTCAATCGAATAACCTGTGCTATCATACCCACTACCAAGTAACTCTTTGATGTTGAAAATGCTGTATTTGACAATAGTTTAATTAAATATGAAAATCGACAAAAAAAAAGGTCCGGCATTTAACCGGACCTTTTATTAAATAAAGATAATGGCTAACCAGAAAGCTCTGGTCGATCAACTAATTCAACATAGGCCATTGGAGCTGAATCACCTGCACGCGGTGCACATTTTAAAATGCGCAAATAACCACCCTGTCTATTTGCATAACGCGGACCAATTTCATTGAATAACTTAAGAACTATTGTTCTATCTCTTAAGCGATTGAAAACTAGCCTTTTACCAGCTAATGTATCAACCTTGGAAATTGTTATTATAGGTTCAGCAAACCTTCTAATTTCTTTCGCTTTTGGTAATGTAGTTTTTATTATTTCATTACCTAATAAAGCATTGATTAAATTGCGGAACATAGCTTTTCTATGGCTACTATTTTTGTTGAATTTTCTACCGGCTTTTGAATGACGCATTGTTCTTACCTAATTATCATTGAGTTATTCGATTTAGTCTTTCTTTAATCCATCAGGAGGCCAATTATCGAGTCTCATACCTAGAGATAAACTCTTAGTGGCTAAAACATCTTTTATTTCTGTAAGCGACTTTTTTCCAAGATTTGGGGTTTTTAAAAGATCAACTTCTGTTCGTTGTATAAGATCACCAATATAAAAAATATTTTCTGCTTTTAAACAATTCGCAGACCTTACAGTCAATTCTAAGTCATCAACAGGACGCAATAATAATGGATCGTAAGTTTGTTTGACTGGTAAGATTGGGAAAGTACTATGCTCACCTTTAAAGTCGAAAAAAACAGACAGGTGATCTTTTAAAATGGAAGCTGAAAGGCTTACTGCCTCTTGAGGATCAATTGTGCCATTAGTTTCTAATTCAATAACTAATTTATCCAAGTCGGTTCGCTGTTCTACACGAGCAGATTCAACTATATAAGAAACTTTTCGCACCGGACTAAATGAAGCATCTATATGGAGCGTACCTACGGGTGAATCGGAACCGTTTATCAATCTTTGGGCAACTGGTTGATACCCGCGTCCTTTTTCAATTGTTAAACTCATTTCTAATTTTCCACTAGAAGTGAGATTTGCAATTACTAAATTTGGATTAATAATCTCAACATCATGTGTAAGTTGAATATCAGCAGCCGTTACCGTACCAGGTCCGACCTTACTTAGGGTCAAGACAACAAGTTGACCCCTATTAATTTTGATCGCTAGGTTTTTTAAGTTAAGAAGAATGTCAATAACATCTTCTTGCACACCCTCAATTGAAGAGTACTCATGCACAACACCATCAATCAAAACATTTGTGACAGCACTTCCAGGGACAGCGGATAATAATACACGCCTCAACGCGTTACCAAGTGTGTGACCGAATCCTCTCTCTAAGGGTTCAATAACAATTCGTGAAGTATTTTTGTCGATAGATGACACATCAACCAAATTGGGCTTTATTAATTCAGCAAGGTAACTTGACATCAAAAAAACCTATTTATTTACTTAGAATACAATTCAACGACTAACTGCTCGTTAAGATCGCTACCCAACTCACTTCGTTCAGGTACGGATTTAAAAACACCACGCATCTCATTTACATCAACTTCTAGCCAAGAAGGTATACCGTATTGTTCAGTAACTTGAAGTGAATCTTTAATACGTTGTTGTGTTTTAGCTTTTTCAGTAACACTTATCACATCACCCGTATTAACATGATAGGAAGGTATATTAAGTAGCTTTCCATTCACCTTAATAGATTTATGACTGACAAGTTGACGACCTTCTGCACGTGTACATGAGAAGCCCATCCGATATACAACATTATCAAGCCTAGATTCCAATAAGGATAAAAGATTACCTCCAGTTGAACCTTTCTTTGCTGCTGCTTTAAAATAGTAGTTTCTGAATTGCTTTTCAAGTACGCCATAGATTCGACGCATTTTTTGCTTTTCTCTTAATTGAATAGCATAATCTGATAACCTACCACGTTTAGAACCATGCTGACCGGGCTGTTGATCTAGCTTACATTTTGATTCTAAGGATTTTCCACGCGATTTTAGGAAAAGATCAGTACCTTCCCTTCTACTTAATTTACATGTTGGGCCGATATATCTTGCCATTTACATAATCTCCAAAATCAAACTCTACGTCTTTTAGGTGGGCGGCATCCATTATGTGGAATAGGAGTGCCATCAATAATATTCGTTATCTTAAAACCGAGATTATTCAAAGACCTCACCGCAGATTCTCTACCTGGACCAGGTCCAGTAATACGTACATCAAGATTCTTTATCCCATACTCTTTTGCGATGAGACCTGCTTTTTCTGCTGCAACCTGAGCAGCAAAGGGTGTGCTTTTTCTTGATCCTTTAAAACCTGCGGCACCTGCAGTCGACCAAGATAAAGCGTTACCTTTACGATCTGTTATTGTAATTATTGTATTATTAAATGATGCACTTATATAAGCAATGCCATCAGAAATATCTCTTTTGATTTTCTTACTAGAACGCGTTGAAACTGCCATTTACTTTCCTCAAATACAAAATAAATCGTTTATTTACGGATTGGACGTCTTGGTCCCTTACGTGTACGAGCATTAGTTCTTGTTCTTTGTCCACGGACTGGCAATCCTCTTCTATGACGCAATCCTCTATAACATCCTAAATCCATCAGTCTTTTGATATTCATAGATATTTCACGCCTCAAGTCACCTTCGACAACAAATTTGCCAACTACTTCACGTATGTTGTCGATCTGATCTTCAGTTAACGTTTTAACTTTGACAGTAGGTAAAATTCCAACTTGTTCACAAATAAGTCTTGCTCTAGAATTACCTATACCATAAATAGATGTTAAAGAAATTACCAAGTGTTTATTTTCGGGTATATTAATCCCAGAAATACGAGCCATTTGTTTGAAAACTCCTCAATTGATTGATTTAAATCACACTGTACATTCAAATATCCTAATACTAACCTTGTCTTTGTTTATGTCGCGCATCTTTGCATATAATACGAACAACACCTTTCCTTTTTAAAATCTTACAATTTCTACAAATTTTTTTAACTGAAGCGCGTACTTTCATTTAATCCACCTTGTACTTAATTTAAAAATGAATATCAAATTAGTTTTAATTCTTATTCATCCGCAAGTTTGCTTTTTTCATTAGTCCTTCATATTGATGAGATATGACGTAGGTCTGAATTTGTGACATAAAATCCATCACAACAACGACAATAATCAACAGCGATGTACCGCCAAAATAGAAAGGGACGTTCCAATATACAATCAAAAATTCGGGCAACAAACAAACAATAGTAATATAAATTGCACCAGCCATAGTTAATCTTGTCATCACACCATCTACATAGCTAGCGGTATTTTGCCCAGGACGAACACCAGGAATGAATGCACCAGATTTCTTTAGATTCTCCGCAGTCTCATTAGAATTGAACACCATTGCTGAGTAGAAAAAACAAAAAAATACAATTGCGGTTGCATAGAGTAACACGTATATAGGTTGCCCAGGAGAAATTGCGGTAGCAACATCTTGTAGCCAATTTAGACTTTCATTGTTACCAAACCAACTTGCGATAGTAGCGGGGAATAAAATAATACTCGAGGCGAATATAGGAGGTATAACACCCGACATATTAAGCTTTAAAGGAAGAAAACTTTTATGTGCAGCGTACATTTTTCTACCTTCTTGTCTTTTTGCATAATTTATGGTTATCCTACGCTGACCTCTTTCAACAAATACAACGAAACCCGTAACGACAATTGCAATTGCGAAAAGACTAATTATACTCAAGGTATTCATCTCACCAGTTCTGGCTAACTCTAAAGTACCACCAATAGCTGAAGGTAAACCAACAACAATACCAGAGAAGATTATAATAGATATTCCGTTACCTATCCCTCTTTCAGTTACTTGCTCACCTAACCACATTAGAAAAACAGTACCGGAAACTAAAGACACTGCTGTTATGAAAATAAAATGTATACCAGGGTTTGTAACTACTGGCACTCCAGATGCCGTTTGATTTTGTAAAGCAATGGCAACACCAACAGCTTGGAAGCTTGCAAGAACTACAGTAGCATAGCGGGTATATTGGTTGATTTTTTTTCTACCAGATTCACCCTCTTTCTTAATTTGCTCAAGTGTAGGAATCACAACAGCCATTAATTGTAGAATGATAGATGCAGAAATGTACGGCATGATACCAAGAGCGAATATACTTAGTCTTTTTAATGCTCCCCCGCTGAACATATTAACCATATCTAATATATTATGCCCATCCTGTTGAAATAGACTTTGTATTGCTCGGGGATCAACACCAGGGATTGGTATGTGCGCTCCAATACGATAAACAATAAGAGCACCCAATACAAATAAAAGCCGCTGACGAAGTTCAGTCAAACGACCATATTTATTTGATATACCAGTATTAGGGATATTCACTTAGACCTCAACTCTACCACCAGCGTTTGCAATTTTCTCTGAAGCACCTTTGGTTGCTTTCAAGCCTTTTACTGTAATTGGTTTATCGATTATACCTGAATCAATTATTTTGACTTTTTTACAAAGCTTAGGGACTAAATTTTTAGCTCTCAAAATATCTATATCAACTATATCTAGATTAAGCGAATTTATATCTGAAAGATTTAACTCGATTGTTAACTTTCCTAGTAAAGATTTAAAACCAACTTTCGGAAGCCTTCTTTGAAGTGGCATTTGACCTCCTTCAAATCCTACTTTATGGAATCCCCCCGATCTCGCATGTTGACCCTTATGTCCTCTTCCACAGGTTTTGCCCAACGTTGAACCTATACCACGTCCAACTCTTTTTCCCTTTTTTTTGCTACCATCTGCAAAAGTAATAGTATTCAGGTACATGTTAAACTTCCTCAACCTTAAGCATATAATAGATTTTATTGATCATACCACGATTCTCAGGGGTATCTTTGACAATAACACTTTGATTTAATCTCCTAATACCCAATCCTAACAAACAAAACTTATGATTGCTAAGTCTACCGAATTTACTTTTGATTTGGGTTATTTTTATTTGCTTAGTATTCATAGATATTACTCAATCAAATCAGAAAGGGATTTACCTCTCTTCGCTGCAATGTACTTTGGATCGTTAATTTCTGTTAACCCTTTAATTGTAGCTCTTACTACATTTATTGGATTATTACTTCCTATACATTTAGCCAAAACATTATGAACTCCAACAACCTCAAACACAGCACGCATTGCACCCCCCGCAATAATACCAGTACCTTCTGAGGCAGGTTGCATGAAAACCTTCGCAGCTCCTGTGCTTGATGTTATTGCATAATGTAAAGTATCACCGTTCAAAAAAACCTGTTTGAGATTTTTCCTAGCTTGTTCCATTGATTTTTGAATTGCTACTGGCACTTCACGAGCTTTACATAATCCATAACCCACCTTTCCATTCCCATCACCAACAACTGTAAGTGCTGTGAAACCAAATTGCCTACCGCCTTTAACAACCTTAGCTACTCTTCTTACTGCAACGAGCTTTTCTTGCAGCCCATCTGTGTTACTGTTTTGATTCGCAATATTTGCCATAGATACACCTTTAAAAATTTAGGCCAGCTTCACGCGCAGAATCTGCTAATGCTTTAATCCGTCCATGAAATTTGAAACCCGAACGGTCGAATGCCACTTTTTCAACACCAATCTGTTTAGCCCGTTCAGCTATAATCCTTCCAACTTCTTTTGCAGCATTTATATTACCGGTATATTCGAGATCAGTAGTTAGGCTTTTTTGTAAAGTATTAGCACTAGCCAAGACTGTACCTCCATCCTGCGTTATGATTTGTGCATAAATGTGCTTAGGTGTTCTATGAACAGTTAGTCTTATTGCACCGTGAGACTTAATTACATGTCTTGTTTTCGATGCTCTTTTCAATCTAGATTTTTTTTTATCCATTCATACACCTTATTTCTTTTTCGCTTCTTTACGAACAATAACTTCATCAGAATATCTTATCCCTTTACCTTTGTATGGCTCTGGAGGCCTATAGGATCTTATATTTGCAGCTACTTGCCCTACAATTTGCTTATCACAACCCTTAATCACAATCTCAGTTTGGGTTGGTGTTTCTATAACAATCCCATTTGGAATTTCGTACTCTATTGGGTGAGAAAATCCGAGTGCTAGATTGAGTAATTTATCTTTAGATTGAGCTCTATAACCAACTCCAACTAATACTAGTTTTTTTTCAAAACCAATATTAACACCTTGGACCATATTATTAATTAATGCTCTAGTGGTACCGGAAAGTGCATTTATTAATTTATCATTCCTGTCGTATTCAACATTGATAACGCCAGAATTTAGGTTGACTTGGACTTTTTTGTGTAACCTTGAAATAAGTGTTCCTTTTTTGCCTTTTACGGTTAATTGCTGACCATCCAAATTGATTTCAACATCTTTTGGTATTGTAATGGGGTTTTTTGCTATTCTGGACATTTTTCAACCCTTCAATTAATTCTTTATTCGACCCTACACAAAACTTCACCACCATAACCTAGTTTTCGAGCCTTATTATCTGTCATAACGCCAGCTGAGGTTGTTATAATTGAAATTCCCAGCCCAGCTAAAACTTTTGGTAGTGCATTTTTTTGTTTATAGATTCGCTTACCTGGTTTGCTTACCCTTTGCAACTTCCTTATCACTGGAACACCATTGAAGTATTTTAGTTTTAAATTGATAATTGATTTACTATCTAATTCAGAGACATTAATATCCGCTAAATAACCTTCATCTTTAAGAACATTACCAACAGCTAATTTAATTTTCGAAATTGGAACAGAAACTTCTGATTTACCAGCAGCTTGTCCATTAACTATTCTTGTAAGCATATCTGCAAGTGGATCGGTTACGGTCATTTTTTATATTCTCGCTTTTTTTGTATTAATGGACATTTACTACCAGCTTGCTTTCGTAACGCCAGGTACGTCACCGCGCATTACAGCTTCTCTTAATTTATTTCTAGAAAGACCAAATTTTCTATAGTAGCCATGTGGTCTACCTGTAATATTACACCGATTCCTAACTCTAACCGCACAAGAATCTCTGGGTAGCTTTTGTAATTTTTCACCAGCTAATCTTCTTTCTTCATCATTTAGAGATTCGTTTTTCACAATTTCTCTCAATTCAATACGTCTATCCTTATATTTATTAACAAGTAATTTTCGCTTCACTTCCCTAGCTTTCATTGATTTTTTAGCCATTGCTTTTACCTTATGTTCTGAATGGAAACTTGAATTGAACTAAAAGTCCTTTAGCTTCTTCATCTGATTGTGCAGATGTAGTTATTGTGATATCCATACCACGTAACACATCTATTTTATCATAATCAACCTCTGGGAATATAATTTGTTCCTTAATCCCTATAGAGTAGCTTCCCCGTCCGTCGAAAGATTTGGGATTTAAACCCCTAAAATCTCTTATTCTAGGTATCGCAATACTTATTAATCTATCGAGAAACTCATACATTTTTTCACGCCTAAGAGTTACTTTGCAGCCGATAGGCATACCTTCGCGAATTTTGAAGCCTGCAATCGATTTCCTAGCAAATGTTATAACAGGTTTTTGCCCTGATATTTTTTGCATATCATCAGCAGCGTTTTGTAGAATTTTTTTATCCGCAATCGCCTCGCCTACACCCATATTCAGGGTAATTTTCTTAATGCGTGGAACTTGCATAACCGAGGTATATCCGAATTCGCGGATTAATTCAGGTATGATTTGTTCTTTGTAAATTTGTTGTAATCTTGACATAGCTTCTGTATGTATAATTGTTTATATATCTACTACTTCATTAGTAGCTTTATAGTAACGTATTTTCCTACCGTCAGCTAGAAGACGAAATCCTATACGATCTCCTTTACCTGTCACTGGATTATACAGTGCCACGTTTGAACTATGAATTGGCATTGCTTTTTCGATAATACCACCATCAATACCACGATTTGGATTTGGTTTCTGATGCTTTCGTACTAAATTTATTCCTTCTACTAGCAATTTATCGTCATCATGATAAGACAATATAGTTCCTTTTTTTCCCTTGTCTCTTCCGGCTATAACGACAACATGATCACCTTTTTTTAATTTACGCATTATAATTTACCGTCAATCATATTACTTCAGGGGCAAGAGAGATTATTTTCATAAACTTTTCAGTTCTTAATTCTCTAGTGACAGGTCCAAAAATTCGAGTTCCAATAGGTTGATGTTGATTATTTAGCATTACCGCTGCATTTCCATCAAATCTAATAGCAGAACCATCATTTCTTCTAACGCCTTTCCTAGTACGTACTACTACCGCATTATACACTTCGCCTTTTTTTACCCTACCTCTTGGTATTGCTTCCTTGACGCTCACCTTTATTATGTCACCAATATTAGCGTAACGCCTATGTGAACCTCCTAATACTTTGATACACATAACTTTTCTAGCACCACTATTATCAGCTACATCTAGACACGTTTGCATTTGAATCATTTTTGTTACTCACTAGTAAATGATAACTGAAATTTCCATTACTTCGCGGTTACTAAAACTCTATTGAGTAACCAAACCTTATTTTTTGAAAATGGCCTAGATGGTTTAATTTCAACAATATCTCCTTCATTACACACATTTGACTCATCATGAGCCATTAGTTTGGTTGTACGTTTGATGTATTTACCATAAACTGGATGAGGGACAAGCCTTTCAACTTCTACTGAAATGCTTTTGTTCATTTTATTACTAACAACTTTACCTGTTATTAGTCTTTCATTTGTATTTGAACTATTCACTATTTTTTACCCTTTTCACCGATTATCGTATATATTCTCGCGATATCTTTACTCACTTTTTTTATCTGATCTGTGTTGTTTAATTGACCAGTTGCTTTCTGCATATGGAGATTAAAACTTTCTCGATGCAAATCTTGTTCTAATTTAAGTAATTCATGCACTGTTTTTAACCTTAACTCAGATGCTTTCATTACATTACCACTCTATGTGAGAAAGTTGTTTTTAAAGGAAGCTTTGCTGCAGCCAGTCTAAAGGCTTCACGGGCTAACTCTTCACTTACACCTTCAAGCTCATATAACATTGTGCCTGGCTTTATTTGGGCTATCCAATACTCTACGCTGCCTTTACCACTACCCATTCTCACTTCCAGTGGCTTTTTAGATATTGGTTTATCTGGAAATATTCGTATCCATAGTTTCCCACCACGTTTTACATGTCGAGAAATAGTCCTTCTTGCCGCTTCTATTTGTCTGGCAGTCAATCTTCCCCGTTCCAATGATTTTAATCCATATTCACCGAAGCTCACCTTAGACCCTTTGTGGGCAAGACCTCGATTGTCCATTTTCATTTGCTTTCTATATCTTGTTCTTTTTGGCTGCAACATAAATATATTTCCTTCAAATTATACTTCTACAGTGTTTGTTGCTTTAATATCTAAAGCATGAGTAGGATACACTTCACCTTTGAATATCCATACTTTAACACCAATAATTCCATAAGTTGTCTTTGCTTCTGCAAATCCATAATCAATATCTGCTCTAAATGTATGTAATGGTACTCTTCCTTCCCTATACCACTCACTTCTTGCTATTTCTGCCCCATTTAGTCGTCCGCCAACATTAATTTTTATCCCCTCAGCACCCAACCTCATTGTGTTCTGAACTGCTCTTTTCATAGCTCTTCTGAACATAATACGCTTTTCAAGTTGTTGCGCAACTCCTTCGGCTACAAGTTGAGCATCTAATTCTGGTTTCCTTATCTCTTCAACATTTAGTTGAACAGGAACACCTATCATTTCTGATATATCCCTGCGCAATGCGTCAATATCCTCTCCCTTTTTTCCAATTACTAAACCTGGTCGTGCTGTATGTATTGTAATATGTGCATTATTAGCGGGTCTATTGATTTGTATCCTACTTATAGATGCATGTCCTAACCTTTTTTTAAGATATTCACGAACTTTAAGGTCGTTATATAGGAAGATAGGATAATTCTGAGTATTCGCATACCATCTTGAAGTCCAATCCTTTATGAATCCTAACCTTATACCAGTTGGATGTACTTTTTGACCCATAATATAGACCCTTATCTATTTTTCGGAAACTTTAATCGTTATATGAGAAGTCCTTTTAAGAATTCTGTTTGCACGTCCTTTTGCCCTTGCTTTTATCCTCTTCAAGGCTGGTCCTTCATTGACCTGTATCATTGACACTAGGAGCTCATCTACATCTGCTCCATCGTTATGTTCTGCATTCGCAATTGCAGACTCTAACAATTTTTTTAAAATCCCAGCTGACTTTTTATCACTAAAAGTAAGCAGGTCAATAGCTTTGGCCACATTTAGGCCTCTAATTTGGTCTGCCACTAATCTGCATTTTTGAGCTGATATTCTTGCGTTACTTAATTTTGCTGATGTTTCCATAAGTTTACCGGAATGCCCAACTATTTTGATTTTTTATCTGCCTGATGACCTCTATAGGTCCTTGTCGGCGCAAATTCACCCAATTTATGACCTACCATATTGTCGGTTACAAGTACTGGTACATGTTGCTTTCCATTATGTATAGCTATTGTTATGCCTATCATGTCTGGTAACACCATGGATCGCCTTGACCACGTTTTAATTGGCTTTTTAGTTCCTGCAGCAATTGCTTCCGAAATTTTTTTCAGTAGATGATGATCTACAAATGGCCCTTTTTTAATTGATCGTGGCACAATGTTTACCTCTTATTTTTGTTTACGACTGCGAACGATCATACTATCGGTCTTTTTGTTGTTTCTAGTCTTATAACCTTTAGTAGGTGTTCCCCATGGTGATACAGGATGTCTCCCACCTGATGTTCTTCCTTCACCACCACCATGCGGATGATCTACAGGATTCATAGCTACACCTCTAACTGTAGGTCTTATTCCTCGCCACCTCGTTGCTCCAGCTTTCCCTAACGATGACAAATTGTGCTCAACGTTAGAGACCTCACCAATAACAGCTTTACATTCGATCAAGACCTTTCTCATTTCACTTGATCTTAGTCGTAATGTAGCATAACTTCCTTCTTTGGCTACCAACTGGGCCGATACTCCGGCACTGCGAGCAATTTGCGCCCCTTTGCCTGGCTTCAATTCAACACAATGAATTTGAGAACCAACAGGTATATTTCTAATTGGCAGACAATTTCCTGATTTTATAGGTGCAAATTCCGAAGACATTATCTCCTGCCCAATTTGTAATCCTTTGGGTGCAACAATGTATCTACGCTCACCGTCTTTATATAATACTAATGCAATATGAGCAGTTCTATTTGGATCATATTCTATCCGTTCAATTTTACCAGTTATATCTATCTTGTCACGCTTAAAATCAATAATTCGATAGTGCTGTTTATGACCACCACCTTTATGCCTAGTGGTAATTCTACCCTGATTATTCCGTCCTGAGTGTTTCTTCTTTTTTTCAAGCAAACCAACAAACGGGTCACCCTTATGTAGACCTATTGTCTTTACTCTTACTACGAACCTTCTACCTGCGGATGTCGGTTTAGATTTAATTAAAGCCATTTTAGTTTGTTCCTTTTAGCTCTATTTGTATTTAATGTCTTAGCTGTTTATGCAACGACAAGATCAATAATATGACCAGCTTTAAGCTTTACATATGCCTTTTTCCAATCTGACCGAGACCCTATGAATCGACCATATCTTTTTGTTTTTCCCTTTACATTCAAGACATGTATAGAATCTACTTCTACACTGAACATCAATTCAACTGCTTGCTTTATATTTTTTTTGTTGGCTGTCTTTTTAACCTTGAAAACATACTTGTTTTGCTCTGCTAACAGTGTACTTTTTTCAGAAACAACTGGTGCAATAATTAATTTAGTTAGTTCTTGCTGTTTCATCCAAGTCTTTCCTCAATTAGCTTAATTGCTTGGGTTGTTGCAATAATTTTATCACTATTCACAAGTTCAACCGGACTTAACGAATTGAAAATGCAAACTTGCACATTTGGAAGATTTCTGGCTGCTAATATCATGTCACTATTAAATGACTCCATTATTATTAACACTTTATCTCCTTCATATTCCTTTATCTTACTTACTAATTCTTTAGTACGCGGTGTTAATGGGTAAATGTCATCTTTAACAATCAGTCGATTTTGCCTTAACAGTTCAGAAAAGATTGATCGCATGCCAACCCGATACATTTTTTTATTTAATTTCTGTTTATAACTTCTGTTTTTAGCTGCAAACGTAACACCACCCGTCCTCCATAAAGGGCTTCTAGATGAACCAGCTCTTGCTCGACCACTTCCTTTTTGCTTCCAAGGTTTTGCACCGCCGCCGCTAACCTCTGAACGTGTTTTCTGCCCTTTAGTCCCTGATCTGCCAGCAGCTAAATATGCAACTACCAATTGATGTATTAAAGGCTCGTTATATTCCTGTCCGAAAACGTTTACAGAAACTTCCACACCAACATTATCTATGTTATTAGTTGTAGGTATTTGTAGGTTCATATTATTTAACCTTATCTTTTTTTCTCAGCAGGTTTAACGATTACATCGCCACCTTTTGACCCTGGTATCGCTCCCTTAATTAGTAATAACGATTTTTCCTTATTTATTCCAAATATCTTAAGATTTTGAACTGTCACATTATTATCTCCCATATGCCCTGCCATTTTCTTTCCTTTAACTACCCTGCCTGGTGTCTGATTTTGCCCTATAGAGCCAGGTGCCCGATGTGAAAGTGAATTTCCATGAGTGGCATCTTGTGTGCGAAAATTATATTTCTTAATAACACCTTGAAACCCTTTTCCTATGGATACACCCCTGACATCTACGAATTGACCTTCTGCAAATATGTCTACATTCAATTCAGAACCTACAGAATAATCATTTTGTTCAGTGTCACTCAACCTGAATTCCCAAAGCCCCCTCCCGGCTTCTACACTTGCCTTAGCATAATGTCCTGCTAAAGATTTAGATAAACGTGAACGTTTTTTATAACCAGTAGTGACTTGTATGGCTGTATACCCATCAGTCTCTTTCGTTTTCAATTGAACAATTGTATTTGTATCAACATGAACTACCGAAACTGGTATAGATAATCCGTCATCAGTAAAAATTCGGGTCATCCCACATTTTTTACCTACAACACCTATTGACATATTATTACTCCAAGTGCTTCATTAATTTAGCTTGATTTGTACATCTACACCAGCAGCCAGATCAAGCTTCATCAACGCATCAACGGTTTTATCCGTAGGGTCAATAATATCCATCAAACGCTTATGGGTACGTAGCTCATATTGATCTCTTGCATCTTTATTCACATGTGGTGAAATCAATATTGTAAATCGTTCTTTTTTTGTAGGTAGTGGAATCGGACCTAAAACTTGTGCACCTGTTCGTTTTGCAGTTTCAACTATTTCACTTGCTGATTGGTCAATAAGCCTATGATCGAAAGCTTTTAGCCTAATTCTGATTCTTTGTTTGGACATTTTTATCTACTCTATAACCTTTGAAATTACGCCTGAGCCTACAGTGCGAACACCTTCACGTATGGTAATGCGCAAACCTACTCCCATGGCTATTGCCACTACCAGTATGATTTTATCTTCTTATACCCCGTATCACTTTGCCGCTTTTACTGCAACTCCACTACATCGCATAAGTCAATGATCCGGATGTGGAATTCTAGGCGGTTACTATTGAAAAAAGGTGTCTTTTATCCCACCTTTTTTACCGGTAATATATTTACTTCCTCAACTTATATTTAACCTACCGCTACTTTTTTAATCACGGCATCCGCTATATTTGTCGGGGCTTCTTGGTATTTCTTAAACTCCATCGAATATGTAGCACGCCCTTGACTTAAGGATCGAAGCGTCGTCGAATAACCAAACATTTCTGCCAATGGCACTTCGGCCTTCAATACTTTAATTCCTGCGTTATCATCCATTCCTAGAACTACACCTCTTCTTCTATTCAAGTCCCCAACTACATCACCCATATAATCTTCAGGTGTTTCCACTTCAACATTCATGATAGGCTCAAGTAACACTGGGCTTGCCTTTCTTGCCCCTTCTTTAAATCCCATTGACCCGGCTATTTTGAATGCCATTTCATTTGAATCAACGTCGTGGTACGAACCGTCAAATAATGTAACCTTAACATCTACCACTGGATAGCCAGCTAGTATACCATTTTTTAGTTGCTCTTGAATACCTTTATCGACTGCAGGTATATATTCTTTCGGCACAACACCACCAACAATCCCATTTACAAATTCATAACCTCCCTCTGTTCTTGGTTCGATGCGTAACCAAACATGACCATACTGTCCGCGGCCGCCGCTTTGTCTTACAAATTTACCCTCTTGCTCCACCAACTTGCGTATTGTCTCACGGTAAGCTACCTGTGGGGCACCGACACTTGCATCCACCTTGAATTCGCGCTTCATTCGATCAACGATAATTTCTAGGTGTAATTCACCCATTCCAGAGATAATCGTCTGACCGGATTCTTCGTCTGTATGCACTCTGAAGGAAGGATCCTCCATCGCTAGACGCTGAAGGGCAATGCCCATTCTTTCTTGATCACTTTTAGTTTTAGGCTCAACTGCAACGGAAATAACAGGCTCAGGAAATTCCATGCGCTCCAGTACTACAGGCTTATCAACGGATGATAAAGTTGAACCGGTTACAATATCTTTTAAACCAACGCAAGCCGCTATATCCCCTGCACGAATTTCTTTGATTTCTTCCCTTGCATTCGCATGCATTAGTAGCAACCGACCAATTCGCTCCTTGTTTCCACGCTGTGAACAAATTACGCTATCCCCAGAATTTAATACTCCAGAATAAACCCTGACAAACGTCAAGCTACCGACAAATGGGTCGGTCATTATTTTAAACGCAAGGGCGGAAAACGGTTCACTATCAGACGATTTCCGTTCGATTGGTTGTTCGGTGTGTGCATCAATACCTGTAATTGGCGGAACATCCACTGGTGAAGGCAGATAATCTATCACTGCATCCAACATGGCTTGAACACCTTTGTTTTTAAAGGCCGAACCGCACATCATTGGAACAATCTCCAGATCGATAGTCCGCTTGCGCAAACCTCCCATTATCTCTTCTTCCGTAAGCTCAGTCCCTTCAAAATATTTTTCCATCAACTCTTCGCTAGACTCGGCCGCGGCTTCTATCATCTTCTCGCGCCATACGACTGCTTCTTCCCTCAAGTCATCAGGAATTTCCGAATAAACAAATGTTGACCCGTTGTCTTCTTCATTCCAGATTATCGACTTCATCTTTACAAGATCGATTACTCCTTTAAACTTTTCTTCCGCGCCAATTGGGACTTGAATGGGTACCGGATTAGCATGCAAGCGCTCACGCATCTGCTTATAAACTTTAAAAAAGTCTGATCCTGAACGATCCATTTTATTTACAAACGCTATCCTAGGTACACCATACTTTGTGGCCTGACGCCATACGGTTTCAGACTGAGGCTGCACACCGCCTACTGCACAATAAACCATGCAAGCACCGTCGAGAACTCTCATGGAACGCTCCACCTCAATGGTGAAATCGACATGGCCTGGTGTATCGATAATATTGATCCTATGCTCGGGATAATTTAACCCCATGCCTCGCCAATAGGTAGTCGTTGCAGCTGATGTTATAGTTATTCCACGTTCCTGCTCTTGCTCCATCCAATCCATTGTCGCAGCACCATCATGCACTTCGCCAATTTTGTGATTAATTCCAGTATAGAACAATACACGCTCGGTGGTCGTAGTCTTACCCGCATCAATATGTGCGGAAATTCCAATATTACGATATCTCTCGATAGGAGTATTACGTGCCACGGCCAAAACCTTATTTTAAATAATTCAAGATAAACTATATCGCGCACTTACCAGCGGTAGTGCGAAAATGCTTTGTTCGCTTCAGCCATTTTGTGCGTGTCTTCACGCTTCTTAACCGCTGTTCCACGATTTTCGCCTGCGTCCATCAATTCTGCTGCAAGCTTCAACTCCATTCCTTTCTCACTTCGCTTGTGGGCTGCATCTATCAACCACCGCATCGCTAGTGCCATTCGCCTTGCCGGTCTAACCTCAACGGGCACCTGATAAGTTGCTCCGCCAACCCTGCGCGACTTGACTTCTACAACTGGCTGTACATTTTCTAATGCTTTATTTAGGACTTCTATTGAATTATGGCTGGTTTTACCTTCAATATGATCCAATGCTTGATAGACTATCTGTTCCGCGACAGATTTTTTCCCATCCCGCATTAACATATTCACGAACCTTGCGAGAACCAAATTACCAAAACGTGGGTCTGGATTTATTTCTCTTTTATCGGAATTTCTTCTTCTAGACATATGGTTAACTCAAGAATGAATATTAACTCTTAGGACGCTTTGCGCCGTACTTTGAACGCCCTTGCCTACGCTTCTGAACACCGGAGGTATCCAGACTACCGCGCACGACATGGTATCTAACGCCTGGCAAGTCCTTAACTCGCCCACCACGAATTAGCACAACCGAGTGCTCCTGAAGATTATGGCCTTCACCACCGATATAACTTGAAACTTCTGCACCGTTTGTCAAACGTACCCTAGCCACCTTTCTCAATGCCGAGTTCGGCTTTTTTGGGGTTGTGGTATAAACTCGTGTGCATACTCCGCGCCGTTGCGGGCAACCGCTCAAAGCTGGAACGTTACTCTTAACTACTTGCCTTTCCCGAGGCTTCCTAACCAATTGGTTGATCGTGGGCATATCAAAACTCCGATTGTTTCTCGACTCTTTAACTGTAAACCTTAATCTTTAACGGCAATATCATTCATCAGCCGACTCGAATAGGTAAAGCTTAGCCGTTCAATTTAACTCATCCAAATAAGTCTGTCAACTTATCAATTGAAGCCAACCGAGCCACTAACCACCCCAACATAAGAAAAATTCAATCTCCGCCAATCTGATTGAGATTAATTTTTTTCATAAAAAAAGGCTTACAACTCTTTGTAAGCCTCTCGATTTTTGGCTCCCCCGGACGGGTTCGAACCGCCGACCCAGTGATTAACAGTCACTTGCTCTACCGACTGAGCTACAGGGGAAGAATCTTGATTAAATCAACCTTCGCAGGATGGAACATGCTTAGGCTCATAGCTTACATATAAATGGCGCGCCCGGAGAGATTCGAACTCCCGACCACCTAGTTCGTAGCCAGGTACTCTATCCAACTGAGCTACGGGCGCACACTCAAGACTGGGCATTATGCATTCAGTTGAATGAGGAGTCAATAGTTAGGTGTAAATTTTATTCATCCAAGACCATTCAACCCTTTATCATAGGACACTAAAACAATAGACCAATCGGAGCATGACAATCCTTTGACCAACAACCTTACCCCTGATGCCGTGGACCTGGAAAAGCACACTCCCATGATGCGGCAGTATTTGAGCATGAAGGCCGAGCATTCTGACCGTCTCCTATTTTACCGAATGGGCGATTTTTACGAATTGTTTTTCGACGACGCATACAAAGCATCCAAACTTCTGGACATCACTTTGACCCACCGGGGCGAAACGGCCGGGCAGCGCATCCCTATGGCAGGCATCCCTTACCACGCGGCCGAGAATTACCTTTCAAAGCTACTTAGACTAGGCGAATCAGTCGCTATTTGCGAACAGATTGGCGACCCGGCGACATCCAAAGGTCCGGTAGAGCGTAAAGTAGTCCGTATCGTCACTCCAGGCACCGTCACCGATGAAGCATTCATGGAAGATCGCAGGGATAATCTCCTGGCGGCGTTTGCCCCTCTGGACGGTCGATTCGGTTTGGCCTATATGGATTTAACCAATGGGCGCTTCGTGCTCCAAGAAATGGCCTCGCTAGAATGCCTCATCAGCGAATTGGAACGTTTAAACCCTGCCGAAATTCTTCTGCCTGAGGACTGGGCCACTCCAAGCACCATCGCTGACCGAAAAAGCCTGACCCGACGCCCTGCTTGGCATTTCGACCCTATGAGTGCCCGCCTGCTATTGCAACGACAATTCGAGACCCACGATCTCAAAGGATTTGGTTGCGACAATGCTGTCTCTGCCATAGCCTGCGCCGGCTGCCTTCTGCAATACGTCAAGGAAACTCAGCGTTGCGCCCTTCCCCATATCCAAGGGTTGCGGATGGATAAAGGCGATGAAACCATCACTATAGACGCGGCCAGCCGCCGCAACTTGGAGTTGGACTACCACCCGTCGGGACGCACCGAACTCACCCTATTAGGAACTCTCGACCACACTGCAACCGCCATGGGCAGCCGCTTGTTGCGCCGATGGCTGCATAGTCCATTGCGTGACCGGCTAATTATCCAAGGACGCCATAGTGCAATCGCCGCCCTAATAGACAACAAACGACACGATTTGCTGGCAGGAATACTAAATGGAATAGGCGACATCGAACGCATCACCGCCCGCATTGCTTTGAAAACAGCCAGACCCCGCGATCTGACGACTTTAGCCCGTTCTCTCGCTGCCTGCCCAAACTTGCTTGAAACCTTAAATGGCTTGGACGCTCCGCTACTGGAAAATCTGCACAAGCGCATTGGCGAACACCCAGACATCGTCAATTTGCTAAAACTGGCCGTGGTCGACAACCCTCCCATGCTGATCCGCGACGGGGGGGTCATCCGCGATGGCTATGATGCAGAATTGGATGAATTGCGTAATTTGAGCGAAAACGCCGACCAATATTTATTGGACATGGAGCAGCGCGAACGGGAACGAACGGGGATAAGCAATCTGAAAGTCGGCTACAATCGGATACAAGGATTTTACATCGAGATATCCAAGACCCATGCCAGCCGGATTCCTGACGATTACACTCGCAGGCAAACATTGAAAACCGCAGAACGTTACATCACCGCCGAATTGAAGGCTTTCGAAGACAAGGTACTAAGTGCAAGGGAAAAATCCCTGTCAAAGGAAAAATCTTTATATGAGAGCCTGCTTAACACCCTAGGATTCGAAATTCAAAGCTTGCTGGGCTGTGCGGCTGGAGTCGCCGAATTGGATGTTCTTACCAACCTGGCTGAACGCGCGGTAAGCATGAGGCTCACAGCCCCCCAACTAAGCACCGTACCCGGCATAAGAATTGCCGGTGGGAGGCATATCGTCGTCGAGCAGGTTTTGGAAAATCCATTTGTTCCCAATGACTTGGAATTCGGCTCTGACTGCCGGATGTTGATTATCACCGGCCCCAACATGGGCGGAAAATCCACCTATATGCGGCAAAACGCACTAATCGTACTACTCGCCCATATCGGCTCTTACGTCCCGGCCGACAGTGCCGAAATTGGACCCATCGACAGGATTTTCACCCGCATAGGGGCATCTGACGACTTGGCCAGCGGTCGCTCCACCTTCATGGTCGAGATGACAGAAACCGCCAACATTCTCCACAATGCGACACCCCATAGCCTAGTGCTGATGGATGAAGTGGGCCGGGGTACTAGCACCTTTGACGGGCTTTCCTTAGCTTGGGCTTGTGCAGAACATTTGGCCCGCCAAATAAAAGCCTTCACCTTGTTTGCCACCCATTATTTCGAACTCACCAGCCTAGCCAACGAACACGACAACATCCGTAATGTCCACCTTGATGCCATGGAACACGGCGAACACATCATATTTCTACATGCAGTGAAACAAGGCCCCGCCAATCAAAGTTATGGGCTGCAAGTCGCCTCTTTGGCCGGGGTTCCCAAGTCAGTCGTCACAAAGGCACGCGAAAAGTTGCGGACATTGGAAACTAAAGCCTACAAACAGCAGAGGGAAGAAACCGGGACACGGCAGTTCGATTTGTTTGCCGCGCCAGAACCCAACCCTGCCCTGTCAAGATTGGAAAAGATCAAGCCAGAAGAAGTAAGCCCACGCCAAGCATTGGATTTATTGTTTGAACTCAAGTCCTTGCTATGAGTTCAACGTAATCCGGGTTTATGGCCAAGTAGGGGCGACCGGCCGGTCACCCCTACTATTTATGTCCTTGGGGAAATAACTTTTCCAGAATCCGAGTGGCAGCTTCGCACTCAGGCACGGCATCGGCAAGTTTCATCTTTGTCCAATAATCAGGGGACAGGCCAGTGGCCGAAGCCAAGACGGTATCGTTCAAAGGTTGGCATGCACGATCCATTTTCACCTCCGCTGTTGCCACAGGATCGTCGCTGGCTTCCAATCCGCTTGGGGTTGCAAAGAGTAATTCGTTGACCACCGTGTTGTGATGCCGAAAAACATGCTCCACATAGGCGGAAAATTCTTCCTGGTCCATCACTACAGGCTTGCCCTCAGGAGTTTTGGTATGGATTTGCGAACAGGCCACACCCAACAGCACGATGGCAATCAGCAGCACTTTTGCAAGCAATGACTTGCGACTACCATCTTCACTCATCATGGAAGAGGAAGCGGAAAACTCGAATCGCTTTGCTTTCGAGGCATGCATCATCACTGTAAGAGTTTTTCCAACGGTTAAAGAATTACTCGTTATTGTAATGGATTCGCTTTCAAATCTTAGCGTTAATTTTGACTATCCTCACATGCCGTCCCCGTGGTGATGGTGATGGTCATCCGCCTGTTGCAGATCATGCACCGCCACGCCATGCCCGTATACCATCAACCCACCCAAATCGGCACCAAAAACTAGGCTGGCAGTCATAATCGTGGAAAGCAATAGAAATAAAGCCTTTTCCATGCCGACAGGCGCTTGTTTTGCCATCAGCCGCCAAACGCTTAGAATAATTGCCAAGCTAGCCACTGCAAGCCCTAGTCGCTCGTGCCACTCCATGATGTCATGCACGGCATCGCCATGCGGCACGGTATTGGCGGCATACAGCCCAGCCGCCGCCGCCAGCAATGCGCCTAGCGTCCCGCAATAAAGCATCGCACTGGCAGTCTGGCGCAGCCTATCGCGGCGCAACCCGACTATTTCCAACAAAAAGAAAACTGACAAGAACGCAATGGGGAAATGCACCAAGGCCGGATGCACGTTATACCCAAGCGTGGCAACGCCTGGAAACCATTGGAAGCCACCTCCCGATTCCGTCACTTTGGACAAGTCACTCAATACGCTGTCGAGAAGCCCAACCAAGCCCCCGCCCGCCGCATCGGAACCGCCATGTATGGAAGGGATCACAGTGCTGATGCCTACAAAATCAGGGATAAAATATAATTCAAACACGTTCGCCCTCTTGCTTATTGTTTAATGTCGGCCCTTGTTCATTAGGCATTATGGAGAGGTGTTAGTTTCGCAGATACAGCGTTGTTTATATCAATTAGTTACTTACATAATGTTCGTCCATGTCGGCAAAGGGTTGCCGACCTACTGCGAAAGAATGGTCGGGCGGCAACCCCTTGCCGCCAAACGAAAAACAAAGTAATCAATGGGGCTAGACACTTAAGCCGGGACAGATTGTAATTTCGATGGGTTACGCACGACCCGCTGGCGGGCTTCCCTCGGCACGGGAAGTTCCCCCATCTGTCCGGCCAACCAGCCAAAAAGATCAGTGAACGATGTGCCAAACAGTCGCTCGGCAGCCGTTGTGCCGTCCTGTCTTAACCCATAGTTATGGATGACCGTCACAGCATTGCATCTGGTGGTGCCAATACACCACGGGCCGCAGCTTGCCGGCCAGCCATTCCTTGGTTGCCGGGTCCACCGACCACCCCACGAGGATTACCTCCGCCCAAAGCCACCAAAAAATGACGTGGACGGCGAGGGCATCCATCCGAGCGCGGGACTTTCGCAGAGCAGGCCGGGTGTCCAAGATGCCCTGCTGCGCCGCAACGGACTCCAGTGCCACTGCCCGTTTTTCAAGCCCGGCTGCCACGCGCTCCGCCGTCCGGCTGGTGCCGTCTTCCAGCGGAAAGGAGTACACTTCCTCCGAGATGCCCAGCAGGTTCTCCTGGTGGACTTTCCTAGCTGCCTCTACTTGGGCTCTGTGCTTCCA
>Ga0208496_1000174_pt1 | contig 22279 bp, 24 predicted proteins | sample CryBogmetaGMA2M_FD_184552 | JGI IMG/M metagenome (GOLD analysis project Ga0208496, IMG submission 184552) | Freshwater microbial communities from Crystal Bog, Wisconsin, USA - MA2M (SPAdes) | ecosystem: Environmental > Aquatic > Freshwater > Lake | place: Crystal Bog, Wisconsin, USA | collected... | reverse complement strand
CCGAAACTCCCACTTCCGAGAGAGCTTCGCGCACTTCGTCAAGCTTGAAGGGCTTGATGATTGCGGTGATTAATTTCATGTGATTCTCCGTTCAGAGTGGAAATTAGAAAGTTTTTGTAAGGGAAACAATGCCACCTGCACGACCTTGGTTAGCGCCCTGTTGAGTTGTATAAACGTAGGCTCCTGCATTACCACCTGTACCAGTAACTTTTTGTACGTTAGTGCCAACGTAAGCAACGGAACCTGAAAGACCGCCACCGAAGTCCTTAGTTAGACCTAACCTCCAGTCTGTATAGGAGAAGTTGTAGGAGTTGTTAATAGCAGTGCCACAAGTTGCTGCGCTACAAGAATAGGTGTTATTACCACTAGCAACATACTGATAGCCAATATGACCATTTAAGGTAATACCCATAAATCCGGTGTCATAGTTAGCAGTTAAATCCGGATAGTAAGAGCCCTTGGAGTTGTAGATGCCAAACAATGGAGTTAATGCATAGGAAACTTTTGCAAAGCCAGTGACCGGACCAAAGGTAAAGTTTTGCGCTAAATAAACTTCAGTAGTACTTGGGTTGGTGCCAGAAGCTTGACGAAGTTGGTTTTGAATGTATTGATATGAATTACCACTTGCTTTAGACATACTGCCGATACTTGGCAAACCACTAGTTGGGTAGTAGTACTGCAATACACCAACGTCAGATGCAAAACCTTCGCCAATGATCTCTTTCTTAAAGCCGCCGTAGAAATCCATCTCAACTGGAGCAGAAACGCCTTGTGTTCCAGGATTACCGGCAGCATTGTAGCTATCTCCAATCCAGCTAATAGAGCTGTTCCAGTTACCAACATAGAAACCGCTCTCATGAGCATAGTCAAAACCACCTTGTACAGCTGGCTTAAAGTTTGATTGTGTCAAACCACGATAGCGGTAATCACTTGTTACAGTCACGTTAGCGGCAATAGGACTGGATTCTGATGTGTCCTCTGGATTTGTTGGGGTATCAGCTGCGAAGGCAGATGCACTGGCTAAACCAGTCAATAATGCAACTGCTGCTGCAGCGAAGGCCTTCTTACGTAATGCTTTCATTTGTTACTCCTTACTGGTTGTAATAAAAAAGGGTTGAATGCTTGTCGCATGGAGCGATATTGAAGGTTTGGACATTCATCGATTTGTCACAAATCACCCTATTGAGGCATTTGCACTTTTTTGGTGCTTAGTATTGCACTATTGGTGTGAATTGAGGCCTTAAAGGGCTCTTTTTAGGCTTTTTACCCATTTTTGGACCACCAACATAAAATGTCTATATGTATCTTTTATGCAACTTTTCATAGAACTGCGAAACCAAATCATGCAAAAACCAGGCGAAATCCTCGAACAAATTCAACGTATCGCAAGTGATATGCAAAACAAAGTGGGAGATGCCATTCGGAATTCACCAGCACAAGAGATTGAAAAGAACGTACGCGCAATGATGAACCAAGGCTTTCAGAAAATGGATTTAGTTACTCGTGAAGAATTTGAGTTACAGGCTAAAGTTCTTGCTAAGACCAGAGAAAAACTAGAAGCACTTGAAGCAAAAGTGATAGCACTAGAAAAAAGTACTACTTAATATTGCTCTTCTTTACTAGCCGTCAATAGCCGCAGTGCTAGGGAAAAATGTTGGCGCAATTAAAAACCAAATATAACCTAGCATCTGCACGACTAAAAAAATTCCTAGGGCTAAATCAAAAGCGATTGCGCGCGACCAGCCAGCCGCAATCCCGACATCTAGTAGATATCCAATCCCCCATTGCACTAGGAAGGCGCCAATAAAAAGTGCTAAGTTATAGGTGGTGCTAACGCGGCCTGAAAATGATTTAGGAAAGTTAGTGACAATAAGGCTTTGTGCAAGAACATAGGAAGCACAAGCGATTGCAAGTAAAAACCACCAGACTAAAACCCAAGAGTTACGGAGATAAAAAGCGCAAGCCTGAAATAGGATTGCGGCTGCAAGCATCCAACTCAAGTAACGTAAAGTAGTAATACCACGCCTAGCTAGCTTAGGAAGTAAAACAGTATTTAGAACATAGGCAAGCAATAGAACTGCATTAAACCAAAATATGATTTGAGCAGCATCATTATTTGAATACTCCATCACACTCGTGAGCCATGGACCAAGCCAAAGGGTTTGAATCGCAATAAATCCACCATAAAAAAATGCGCCTATAGGAAACATTCTCCAAAAAAAGGCGTTTGTCAAAATGGGTTTATAACTTGCCCATGAGAGACTGACAGTGCTGCTTTGTTTTTCACCATCCAAAGCAATTGCTTTAAGTGTCTTAGCTTTCACTGGTAAACCAAAATACAAAGCAATAATGGCTAAACCAGTAAATGCTGCCATCACCATGAAAACACCGCGCCAGCCCAAATAAGGTAATACAGCATGTACTGGCCAAGAGGTCATTAAAGCGCCTGAGGTACCAAAAATTAGCATGCCTGAGGCTAACTGAGCCTGCCTATCCAAAGGAAACCAATATCGAAAGCCAGAAAACGATGCCATCAAGCAAGATGACACGCCCACCCCAATGAATACTCTACCAATCACGAGGCTAGTAAAGCCATCAGCCCAAGCAAAAAGAAGTGCGCCTGCGATCGCAAATGTCATTAATACCATCTCTGTCAATCGCGGACCAAAGCGATCTAAGCCCAAGCCAACTGGAATCTGAGTAAAGCCAAAACCAAAAAAGTAAGCTGCTGACAAAAATCCAAGCTGTGTATTGCTCAAATGCAAATCAATTATTAGATCAGGTGCTATGACGGCATTAATCGACCGAAATGCATATGAAATAAAATATGCGCAAGCAAAGCTTAGAAAAACTCTTGTAGCTGCTCCATTCTTGAGCGGCAACTCAATAGCAATTTGAGGATTAGAGCGCCAATGCGATGGCATTATTAATTCGGATGAAACTCATCAAAAAAACTGGTGCGCTCTTCAGCAAGAAAATAGGCTTTAAGATCAGGCTGCACTGGCCCCGCATGCAAAATAGATACTTGATAAAGCCAAATACCACCATTCATGGTTGGGTTTGTGATCCAGCGTACACGCATAGTCTGCTGGGTAGTATTGGGCGACTTAAATTCTAAAAAATAATCTTTTGTTGATATCCGTTGATGATTAGCTGTTTGATACGCACCATCTAAGCTGACTACTGTTGACGGAATCACGCCTGCATTCTGAAAAAGATTGCCTTTTAATTGCTCTAACAATGCTGTCAATAAGTCAGCCTGCTCCTTACTTAAATAAATAGAGCTAATAGAATAAATATCTTCATCAATTTTTACTGCCTCGAGCGTTTGCAGCAAGTCTTGAGCTTGATAAGTAACTTTACGATCAATCTTATCTGGCTTACCCGGAAATAAAGCTGTATAGCCCTCTTGAGGAGACTGTACGATGCGCCAATCTAACTTTGGACTACAGCCCACCAGAGCCATTGTGATTGCCAGTAATACAACAGCCTTAATGCTGGCTTTAAACAATGCCCGCTCCGTGAGCTTGTTGATCAGCATGGTAGCTAGAGCGCACCATTGCACCTACTGCCGCATGGGAGAAGCCCATAGAGTATGCTTTTTCCTCAAACATCTTAAATATATCTGGGTGAACATAACGTCTTACTGGAAGGTGATGACCTGATGGTGCAAGGTACTGTCCAATAGTGAGCATATCAATGTTGTGCTCACGCATATCACGCATTACTTCAAGAATCTCTTCATCTGTTTCACCAAGCCCAACCATCAAACCACTCTTGGTCGGAATATGGGGAAAGCGCTCCTTGAAGTCTTTTAATAACTTTAAGGAGTGAAGATAATCGGCACCTGGTCTTGCTTCTTTATACAAACGCGGCACGGTTTCTAAATTGTGATTCATCACATCTGGCAAACCATTGGGTGCATATTCCGAAAAAATATCCAAGGCTTTGTCTAGGCGACCACGAAAGTCTGGAACCAGAACTTCAATACGGGTACTAGGAGAAAGACTGCGAGATTGAGAAATACAATCAACATAATGCATTGCGCCACCATCACGTAAATCATCACGATCCACGCTAGTAATCACTACGTAATTTAATTTGAGTGCCGCAATTGTACGAGCCAAGTTACCTGGCTCTTTTTGATCAAGTGGATCTGGTCTTCCATGACCTACATCGCAGAAAGGACAACGACGGGTGCACTTATCTCCCATGATCATGAAGGTAGCGGTACCTTTACCAAAGCACTCACCAATGTTAGGGCAACTTGCTTCTTCACAAACAGTAACTAGCTCATTCTCGCGAAGGATTTTTTTAATCTCATTAAAGCGAGAATTTCCAGAGGCGGCCTTTACCCGAATCCAATCGGGTTTTTTGAGAACCTGTTCGAGAGGCACAATCTTGATCGGAATACGCGCAGTCTTCTCGCTCGACTTTTGCTTACGTGTTGCATCGTAATGAAGATCTTGACGTAACTCTATAGTTGTCTTGGTATCGGTCTTATTGGTGGTCATGATGGCATTAGTTGCTTTTGTAAGTGCTTCAAAAGCCTTTGGCTAATAGTATCTATATTGTCCTTGATCCCAAGAGTTTGCATATCAACTGTCTTTAAGCCCTCATAGCCACAAGGGTGGATGCGGCCAAAAGCCTCCAGATCAGTTGCTACATTGAGTGCTAAGCCATGATAAGAACAGCTTTTAGAGACTTTGAGTCCTAAAGCAGCGATCTTCGCCCCAACCCAATTAACCGGAACCCCAGGCTGCTCTAAAACATAAATACCAGGGGCCCCAGGATGTCTTTCTGCCTTGATCCCAAAATCTGCCAAGGTATCGATTACCGCTTGCTCAATACGAGAAACCAATTCTTTTACAAAGATGTCTAAGCGTTTGAGATCAAGCAAGAGGTAGACAACAATCTGACCGGGGCCATGGTAAGTAATCTCGCCACCTCGATCTACTTGCACTAGTGGAATTTGATCGCTAGGTGAATGTAAATTACTAGCATCACCCGCAAGTCCTAAAGTAAACACTGGGGGGTGCTCTAGAACCCAAATCTCATCAGCTGTTGCACTATTGCGCTCTTTAGTAAATCGTTGCATTGCCTCATAGGTAGATTTGTAATCTACTAAGCCGAGATGCTTTACAAGAGCGGGCATAAAAATGAATTACAGAACAATGCTGACGAGCGGATGCGTAGATAAAGTTCTATATAACTCGTCTAACTGCTCACGACTAGTAGCTGTAATTGGCAAAGTAATCCCTAAGTAATTGCCATCTTTGGAGGGTCGTTGCTCTACTTTAGCCTCATCAAAGGTGGGATCAAATTGCTTGGCAATATGAATGATAGCTGGTAGATATTCTGGATTGGCCTTGCCCATTACCTTAATTGGAAATTGAGAAGGGTATTCAATCAGTGATTTTTCATCGGCCATATTTTTCTCGATTTATGCTTATTGTTTAGGGTGGTTAGACATACCCAACCAAGCGCCAGTGATGATATTGCGAATGCAATGTAACCTGCGATGGAAGAAGTGATCTGCGCCAGGAACTACTTGCACCGTGAGCTCTTGCGGACGAGCCCAATCAAACACATTAATCAAAGGAATGGTTTCATCTAGCTCGCCATGAATGAGAATTGTGTCGGCAGGCACAGGAGCCAATGTCCATTTACCAGCCGCGCTTCCCACCATCACCAAGCGTTCAGCAGGACGACCCAGATCGGCAAGCCTTTGTACTAAATGACTTCCGACAAAACTACCAAATGAAAATCCTGAAACTACCAGCGGTAAAGTATTTGAACTAGAAACCCAAGCTTGATTTGTGGTGGCTTCAAATAGTGCCCAACTCGATGGCGTGCGCATCCAATCGGTAACGTGCAATAGATCTTCTAACTCACCCACACCTTCATCATGCACGCCAGCAGTGCTGCCTACACCCCGGAAATTAGGACGCACACTGACATAACCTAATTGATTAAAAGCGCGCGCCATGGTCTGAGCCACTTTGTTATCCATCGTGCCGCCCATTAATGGATGGGGATGAGCAACCAATGCTAAACCACGCACCACAAAGGAAGGATCATTTTTTAATTCATCCGGTAGATCGATAGACATTTCTATCGCACCAACAATACCTTCAATACAAATTACTTTTGTGCGACTATTCATAAAAAACTTTCAATATCACTATGACAGCTCTAAGCGTTTGACTGATTGCCCAGCAATCAAATGGGATTGAATGATTTCTTCAACATCTTCCTGGTCTACCAAGGTATACCAAACGCCCTCTGGATAAACGACCATTACTGGGCCATCGGCACAGCGATCCAAGCATCCCGCTTTGTTGACACGAATCTTGCCAGGGCCAGCAAGCCCAAGTTCTTTTACTCTATTTTTTGCATATTCAAACAATGCAAATGCATTATGACGATCACAACAATCCTCGCCATTACTGCGTTGGTTCAAACAGAAAAATAAGTGATGTGAAAAGCTCATAGAAAAATTATATTCGTCAATGTTTCGGTTTTAGTTCTATCGCGTTATAAATCATCCAAACTAAGGTAATAGGCAACCATACCACTGATACCCATTGCATTAACTCGTTAAAGTGCAATAAGCGCCCCTGGTGCCAATGTCGTAGGTTCATGATGAAATAGGGATTATCGGGCAATACATTAATAGCGATAGTGGCAGTAATTAAACAAATGAGGGCCAAGTAGAGTCTGCTTTTCTGATTGAGCCGTAAGGCCCAGCTTAATAGTGCGCTTGCAATTATCATTCCCCAAAGAGCGCCGGCCGTTAGCCATATCAAGCTAAATTCCCCACCGAACTGAAGAGCGGTAAAAAAAGTTTTCATCGTCACGGTTAAGCAAAGCAATCCATTGAGAATTCGCCACTGTGGGGCCTTAGAGCGCAAGCCTGAAGAAAGTAATAGAGCAACGCCAAGCCAACAGAATGCTGTAATTAAAGTTTCTTGCACTACTTGATTAATGACTAAAGTTCCCCAGTCAATTGAACCAAAAATTGCATGACCCCACACACCGGTACCCAACCATGAACTTTGGGGATAAATTTGCGACCAAGGAAATAATAAGAAGAGAGCGCATGCGGCCCAATTCAGACCAAACCATTGATCAAAACGACGACGAATTACACTACCTGACAACCATTGTGGCCCCAGGGGAATAGCTAATAATCCTCCCAATAATCCACCAAACGTATTTGCCCACCAATCCATCTGGCTGGGGATGCGAGTTGGCAGCCAAGACTGAAGGGTTTCAACACTCAATGCCAGGAGAGCGCTCAGGGCTAAGGCAATACTCAAAGCCATAAAGTTACGCCAACGAGGATAAGCAGCAAAAACTAGAAGAAACCCAAAAGGGATATATGCCAAGATATTGATAGAAACATCGAATAAAGTGATAAATCGAGGCAGTGGCGCCTCTACCCAGGCCCAAGCCTCAATACCATTACGGAAATCGAAATCGAAAGGATTCAGGCTGACATAGACAATCAATAGTGCATAACTCAGGCTCATTACCCTAGCCAAAGGCATAGCCTGCAGAGGCCATACAAGCTTATAGGGGCGCTGGTCTTTTTCATCCATCCCACAATTCTAGGTCAGACCTTTCTACAATGGCGAAATGACTGCTAATTGCATCCTCGAACGTGTTGCGCAAACCAAATCGACCAATGATGATCTTTTGGAGCGCTGGCGGGCCGGAGAGCTGATCGACCCGATAGCTCGTATTGCCCACAAACAAACTGCTGGTAAAGGAAGGGCTGGGCGCACTTGGCTCACTTCACCAGAAGATTCAATCTGCTTCTCCTTAGCCTTTCCATTTAAGCGAAAGCCAGCCGAACTCACCGGTCTCAGTCTTTTAGTTGGATTGGCAGTGATTTCCGGAATTGCCCAAGCATGTGATTTGGATGAAGCCACACTTTACCAAGCTGGCCTGCGATTAAAGTGGCCGAACGACTTATTAATAAATAATGCGAAGCTTGGTGGCATCTTAGTAGAGGGTGGCCAAGCAAAACCTGAAGATCCGACTTGGATGATCATTGGTATAGGCATGAACTTACGCAATGCCAACACTATTGAAAGTATTTTAGGTAAGCAAGCTGGTTTAAAGATTGGCGCCCTTGATCAAATTCTTCCCTCCCACTCAAAGCTGCCAGATGTGGAATACCTTTGGTTAAAACTGATTGCTTCTCTAGAGCATCATCTGCGTGAATTTGATGAGCACGGTTTTGAGAAATATCAGGAGCAGTGGAAAAAATGGGATGCCTATCTAGGCCAGACAGTATGTATATCTGGCGCAGGCAAAGAGCCTATTTATGGCATTGCTCAGGGAATTAATCCAGGTGGAGCATTACTATTGCAACAAGATAATCAAAAGATTGCCATACACGCAGGTGATGTTTCTTTAAGAGTCCAACCATGAGTCTTTACTTACTATTTGATGTTGGCAATACGCGTCTCAAATGGGCTGCTGTTGAATCAACACAGCAGCCATCAGATCGACAAAAAAAATTGTGGGCTTACTCTGGATCTATTAGTAGTAAATCTTTAGCTACGCCTGAACATAGAGCAGAGCTAGCTGATTACATTGCTAAAACTTTGCCTAAGCCCGATGCTATCGGGTTTACTTGTGTTGCCGGTAAAGATGTGATTGAAAATCTCAAATCATTATTTCCACAATGGCATGAGCTTGCCTGGCAGCAACTCTTGGGGAATAGCCAATACAGCGGAGTACGCACCCTTTACCAAGATCCAAGCAAACTTGGCGCAGACCGCTGGGCTGCGGTTATTGGGGCACGCACCCTATCTAATACCAACACACTCATCGTTAATGCTGGTACTGCCACTACCATTGACTTACTGGGTGCCAATGGCGTTCACTATGGCGGATGGATATTACCTGGACTTGAGTTAATGCAAAACAGCTTAGAGGGTAATACTGCTCAATTACCTCTGGCAGTTCGTGATGAGCGCAGTAATGGTTTTGGCTTATCCACAAATAACGCAATCATTAGTGGTTGTGATGCTGCCCAAATCGGCGCAATTCAATATGCAATTCAACTGGCAAAAGAAATGAATCATCCTGTTGAAAGAATTTGGATCGACGGTGGTAATGCCAAGATTTTGGCAGCTGAATTGACTAAATCTAAACCGCAAGCTACTCTAACAGTAGAGGCAACAGAGGTGATTGATGGCTTAGTACTGCGGGGCGTTTGGGCCTGGCTACTACAGAATCTTTAGGAGCGAATCTTGCCTAATAAGCTAGTAGTAGAACGCTCATATAAAAAGGGGATAGCAATCGCTTTCCCACCCCAAGTCTTTACTAAACGTGTTTCCGCAAGAGTATCAATTTCATAATCACCGCCCTTAACGTAAATATCTGGACGGATTTTCTCAATCAAGTCTACTGGTGTTTGCTCAGCAAAGAGTACGGCCATATCTACGCTTTCTAGAGCCGCTAATAAAGCCTGACGATCTGCCTCAGAGTTAATTGGCCTGTCATCACCCTTACCTAGCATCTTGACGGAAGCATCAGAATTAACGCCCACTACTAAGCTGGCTCCCAAAGCACGTGCCTGGGCTAAATAGCTCGCATGTCCGCGGTGGAGAATGTCAAACACCCCATTTGTAAACACTAGAGGTCTGGGAAGTTTTGCAATTCGAGCAATCAACTGATCTAAAGGACAGACCTTAGACTCAAAAGAAGGTAGGGGCAAAGAAGTCATGACTCAATATTAATGGCTTTAGCTACCTTTGAGCGATATTACCCAGAATGTCTTAGACTTGAGGACTAATAATCCACAAAGAGAAGTTGCAATATATATGCGCCACGAGACAATTCGCCTAGTTTTTACCGTATTTGCCCTTTTATTGGGCACCCACCTTGCAAATGCTGCTCCTAGCTGCAGCCCTCTACTATCTCAGACTTTTCCACGTTTACAAGATGAGGCACCTCAAAATCTTTGCCAATACCAAGGTAAGGTCGTATTAGTTGTCAATACTGCAAGCTTTTGTGGATTCACAAGCCAATATGAAGGCCTAGAAAAGGTCTATGCCAAATACAAAGATCAAGGTCTCGTCGTTTTAGGATTTCCATCCAATGACTTTGGTCAACAAGAGCCGGGGAGCAATAAAGAGATTGCCGATTTTTGTAAAAATACATACGACGTGAAATTTCCGATGTTTGCAAAAAGCTCCGTTTCAGGAAGTAACCCAAACCCTCTCTTCAAAATGTTGATTGCTAAAACTGGCACATCGCCAAAATGGAATTTTTATAAATATTTAATTGATCGAAATGGGAATGTTGTTGATTCGTATGGCAGCATGACTAAACCGACAAGCAGTAGTATCACGGCAGAGATTGAAAAACTCTTAGGAGAAAAATCTCCGTGATTAAAAAAAGAATTGCCATTGTCGGCGCTGGTATCTCTGGACTTGGGTGCGCCTATGCTTTAAGACAGCATCCAGAATTTGACATTACCCTGTACGAGACTGGTGACCACATCGGCGGGCATAGTAATACAGTCGACTTTAAGTCCAATATTGATGGCAAAGAAGTTATTCACGGCGTTGATACCGGTTTTTTAGTTTTCAATCGCAAAACCTATCCACGCTTAGTACGTCTGTTTGAAGAAATTGGGGCGCCAGTAGCGCCTTCTGAAATGTCTTTTTCTGTATCAATTGATACTTCAGATAAAAAACATACCCATCAAAATATTGAATGGGCAGGTAACGATCTGAACTCTTTCTTTGGGCAAAGATCAAATCTGCTGTCTCCATCATTTTGGAGAATGGCTTATGACATCTTACGTTTTAACCGGCTCGCTACAAAATTAGCTAATCAACAAATTGAAGCAGGTCATCTCTATAAAGAACCTGATGAAACGATTGCCAAATTTTTAGATCGCAATCGATTTAGCCAAAGCTTCAGAGAAAATTATTTTCTGCCAATGATTGGCGCGATCTGGTCATGCTCTGTTGGTCAGATGCTTGAGTTCCCAATCCAAACGATGGTTCGCTTTTGTCATAACCATGGTTTATTGCAGATTCAGAACCGCCCACAATGGCTGACTATTCAAGGCGGCTCTCGAGAGTACGTTAAGCGAATTGTTACTGCTCTAGAAGAATCCAAGGTGAAGATTCTGCGCGAGGGTGTTGTGCGTGTAAATGCAAAGCAAGATGGTGGATCTCAAGTTGAAGTAGTCACTGCTTCTGGATCTGTTTTTTTTGATGAGATTGTGATGGCTTGCCATAGCGATCAAACGCTTGATTTAGTTCATGGCATTACTCAGCAAGCTAGAAATATTTTGGCAGCAATTCCTTACCAAAAAAATCGTGCCATCCTTCATACAGATATACGTTTCCTACCCGAAACAAAACGTTGCTGGGCTGCCTGGAATTACACTGCTAAATCTGGCATGAAGATCTCATCAATCCAGCACGTGAGTGTGAACTACCTTATTAATCGCTTACAGCCGCTGCCTGAGGAGCTGAAAGACACCCATGTCATTGTTAGCCTAAACCCTGCATCCGAACCGGATCCTAAGCTAGTGCATGAAGAAATTCACTACTCTCATCCAATGTTTGATATGGGCGCTATCCAAGCGCAAAAAGAATTACCACTTATTCAAGGTGTAGCGTCAATCTGGTATTGCGGTGCTTGGACTGGGTTTGGCTTTCATGAAGACGGTTTACGCTCTGGCGAATTAGTTGCAGAGGCCTTAATAGAAAGTATTCATGTGCCACAAAATATCCAACCCAAGCAAGATGCCCAATAAATGAATCAACCAAAGATTAACTTTGGTGTTGTAAAGCATCAGCGACTTAGGCCCGCTAAGAATGCCTTTGGCTATGGCGTTTTCACATTGTCGATACCAATGCGAGCCAGAAAGCATAAGCCTGACCTCCTCAGCCAATATGGACTTAATGACAATCGCTTGGGATTATTCTCATTCTTCGATAAAGACCATGGGTTGGGACAAGCAGATAGCCTACAGTGGATTGAAAATATTCTGCAAGAAAACCAAATCCAAAACATTGATGGAGAAATTTGGCTGCAAACATTTCCTAGAGTCTTAGGTTATGTATTTAATCCGGTGAGTTTTTGGATATGTACGCGTGCAAATGGCCAAGTCCAAGCTGTATTGGCGGAAGTGAACAATACCTTTGGCGAGCGCCATTGCTATCTATTGCATAAAAATTCTGGTGAGGTGTTGCGCTCTGGAGAAACTCTTAGCAGTCAAAAAGTATTTTATGTCTCACCGTTTTGTGAAGTGCGTGGTGACTATCATTTTCGCTTCCTATTCCCCCAAGACAGCAAGAGCGGAAACAACTCTGTATCTCGCATTGAGCTACACGAAGATGGGCTGCCACTGATTAATACCAGCATTAGCGGCACTAGCCGTCCCTTAAGTCAATCCATTCTTTGGCTAGCGTTTTTGCGCTACCCACTCATGAGCCTTGGCGTAATCTTCCGAATTCATTGGCAAGCATTGAAATTATGGGTAAAAGGTGTACCCTTTCACTCTAAGCCAAATCCACCGGAATTTGAAGTTAGCAAATGAATCGTCCTGGACAATCCCTGCTGTCACGCCTTAATTTTGCAAGGCCACAAAGCCGTGCCCAAGCCCGTAAATCTCGCTTAGGAACAGAGACACTGCTAAGTCTCCTATCTCAACTGAGTAGTGGCCACCTGAAAATGACACTGCCTGATGGGAATATCAGAGAATTTGGCAACAAAGCAGATAAATTACATGCCGAAATTGAAATCTTGGACTGGTCTGTATTTAAGCAAGTGCTATCTCATGGAGATATTGGCTTTGCTGAAAGTTATATCCGCGGCGAATGGAACACTCCAGACCTCAAAGCTATTTTGGAGCTTGCAATTCGGAATCGCACAATTCTAGAAAAAGTCATTTATGGCAGCTGGTATGGCTCCATTCTTTATCGCATAAGACATTGGTTGCGCGATAACAGCAAAAATGGCAGCCGTAAAAATATTCATGCGCACTATGACCTAGGAAACGCTTTTTATACTCTGTGGCTAGACCCTACGATGAGTTACTCGAGCGCCTGGTTTGCAGAAGGAGAAAAACAATCTCTTGCTGATGCACAACGTGCCAAAATCAAACGCATTCTTCAATCGCTCGACACTAAGCCTGGTGATCATGTATTAGAAATTGGCTGTGGTTGGGGCGGCGTTATGGAAGAAGCCCTGCGAAGTAATATTGCAATTACTGGACTCACTCTTTCCACAGAGCAAAAAGTCTTTGCCGAAGACAGGCTGCAAAAGATTCAATCCCATATTGAGCAAGCAAAGCCTTTTGAGGTTCGACTGCAAGACTATCGTGACTGCAAAGAACAATTTGAGGGTATTGCGTCAGTAGAAATGTTTGAAGCAGTTGGCGAAAAACATTGGCCCGAATATTTTCAAACAATTGCCAAATGCCTTAAGGCTGGTGGCAAAGCTTGTATTCAAACCATTGTGATCGCTGAAGAACTCTTTGAGCGTTACCGCCACAATACGGATTTTATTCAGCAGTATGTCTTCCCTGGAGGAATGCTACCTTCACGGACTAGCTTTAAGGAAAGCGCAGCCAAGGCTGGGCTGCAAATTGAAGGTGAATTTGCTTTTGGGGCTGACTATGCCAAAACACTTTGTCTGTGGCGTGATAGTTTCAACCAAAAACTTCATGAAGTACATAGCCTAGGATTTGATGAGGCATTTATCAGGCTCTGGAATTTCTATCTCATGTATTGCGCTGCTGGATTTGCAGAGCGCAATATTGATGTCGTGCAATTTACATTGAGCCATCAACCCCTCAAGACATCCTCCGTTACTCTTAGCATATGAAACAAAAGGGAATTACAAGCTTCTTAGGAAAACGTGTCTGGCTCATTGGCGCCTCGAGCGGTATTGGTGAAGCTTGCGCTCAAGCACTGATCAAAGTCGGAGCTAAAGTAGCCCTCTCTAGTCGCAGAGTCGAACGCTTAAACACATTAGCAGCCCTTGGAAATCCAGGGCAAACAGTGGTATTACCACTTGATGTGACCAATGATGCCCAGTTTAATGATAGTTACCAGTCAATTCTGAGCGCATGGGGTGGAATAGATTTATTACTCTTTGTATCTGGAGTTTATGTACCACTACGTGCTGATAACTTTGACATCGATACCGCAGAGAAAACAATCGATGCAAACTTGCTAGGCCCAATGAGAGCAGTTGCGCTGGTAATGCCTGAGATGCTCAAAGCGCAAACCGGCCACATCGCTATAGTGGGAAGTGTTGCAGGCTATAGCGGTCTTCCCAAGGCCTTGGCATATGGGCCAAGCAAGGCAGCAATCATCAATTTCTGCGAGACACTCTACTATGACCTTCTCCCCCAAGGTATTAGTGTTCACATGATCTCTCCAGGTTTTGTAGCTACCGAAGCAACCGCTCAAAATGATTTTGAAATGCCTGCCTTAATTAGTGCCCCAGAAGCTGCAAATGAAATTTTAAGAGGCATTGAGAAGGGAGAATTTGATATCCACTTCCCAAAAAGATTTTCAAGATTCTTAAAGTTTCTTAGAATCCTGCCTTATCCAATTTATTTTTGGATTGTGCGCCGCTTCGTCAAAATCTGAGTAGCAAGGTAGCAAGTACTCGCTACTTGTATTTATCTTTACGAATTTTTTCTTCGAGATAGTCCATTACCGCAATTGCCTTAGCCTTAGTTCCTGCAATCGAAGGGGAAGTAACGTACTTACCTTGCATCACAATCGTTGGCACGCCATCAATACGATAGACCTCTACTAACTGTTTTGCTGCACGCGCCTTAGAAACTACAGCAAAAGAGCGATAGGTAGCTAGGAAGGTGTTGCGATCAATTCCTTGAGATGCTACCCAATCGGCGATCTCTGGCTCAGTCAATAAACGCTTGTTCTCTTTATGTATGGCATACATGACTTTTTCATTCAGAGCGTCACCTTTGCCCAAGGTCTCAAGCGCATAAAATAATTGACTGTGAGGCATGAAGTCCTCACGGAATGCAACTGGCACTCTTCGGAAAATAACATCCTTAGGCTGACGCTTTACCCAGCTACTAAGCTCAGGCTCAAAGTCATAGCAATGAGGGCATCCATACCAAAAAAACTCGATAACCTCAACCTTACCTTTGGACTCAAGAGGCTGTGCAATTGGCAGAATGCGGTAATCAAAGCCTTCCTCAATCTTTTGAGTTTGTGCAGCAACAATTCCGCTAAGACAAAATAATGTCAGTAAGGTAAACAGTCTTTTGCTAAATGAGATCATGATTTAGTAGATTTAATTAGAGTTGGCTTAATACCCATGCCGTTTAATTTATCGCGCGCAGGGTTGCTCTCATCTGGGCTATTGTAAGGACCGACACGGACACGCCATAGGGTGTTTCCGTCAGCAGTCACTTCACTTAATTGCGCCTGAATTCCTTGAATAGCTAAATTCGCTTTTTGTGCATCAGCATCAGCACGCTTTACAAATGCACCCACTTGTAAGAAATAGATAGCATCTGTTTTTGGAGTAGCCGAAGTCTCGGTCGGCTTTTTACCGTTGACCAAATCGGCAATCGGATCAGATGGTGCCGGAGAGGATGACTTGCCTTGTAAAGGCTTATTCAAATCTAATTGCTCGACAGGGGCGGCAGACTCACCTTCAGCCGCTTCACCAGCGGGCTTAATTGTTAAAGGTAAATTAGGCGCACGAATTCCAGGTCTTTCTTGGGGGGTGTTTTTAGACAGGTAAAAGGCAATCGCAAAGGCAATGCCTATGCCCACTCCCAGGCCTAATACAAAGCCTAAAATAGTTCCACCGTATTGAGAGCTCGTCTCTTCGGTCTTTTGAATGAAGCCAGCCTGTTGATTCGGTTTTTTCATCATTGCCTCATCTTACCTTTTCACTTCACATACTGCCATTACATCTTAGTGGGTGCAGATACCCCTAATACTTTTAAACCATTTTGCAGTACTTGGCGAGTGGCTAATAAAAGCGCCAGCCGGGCTAACTTGAGGTTCTGATCATCCACCAGCACCCGGTCTGCGTTATAAAAAGTATGGAAATCCCCCGCAAGATCTCGTAAATAGAAAGCGAGGGCATGGGGAGCCAATTCAGCTGTAGCATCTGTCAGCACCTCTGGATACTCAGCCAAACGACGCAATAAATGGTCTGAGGCTTTGCTTTGCAATAAAGATAAATTGGTAGAGGCTAAATCAGAAATTTGGCCACCCCATTGCTGCAAGATAGAGTTAATGCGCGCATGAGCATACTGAACATAAAACACTGGATTCTCATCATTTTGCTGCAAAGCTAGATCAACATCGAAAACAAATTCAGTATCTGCTTTACGGGAGATCAAGAAAAAACGTACCGCATCACGCCCCCGTTGTAATGCCAATTCTCTCTCTTCAGGAGTCATCTCGGGAGTAACGCCGCCAGACCACTCCACTAAATCTCGCACGGTGACATAAGAGCCAGCACGTTTAGAAATCTTCACCTCTTCGCCATGACGCATCACAGTTACCATCTTATGCAACACATAATCGGGATAATCCTTTGGAATATCCCAACCACGCTTTTGCGCTACGCCCTGCAAGCCTGAGCGGACACGAGCTATGGTTCCATGGTGATCGCTACCTTGCACGTTAATCACCTTATGAAAGCCACGATTCCACTTGCTAGTGTGATAAGCCACATCAGGAACGAAGTAGGTAAAGCTACCATCGGACTTACGCATGACGCGATCTTTATCATCGCCATCATCGGTCGTTTTTAACCATAATGCACCTTCAGATTCATAGGTCTTACCAATACTTTGTAAGTCGCCCACAATTTGCGCGACACTACCATCGGTATACAACGAAGACTCCAAGTAGTAGCAATCAAATTGAATACCGAAAGTTTTTAGGTCGATATCTTGCTCATGACGTAAATAGAGAACTGCAAATTGACGCATTGCCTCAAGATCATCTTGATATTTTGGAGAGGCTTTAAAAGCAGCTGCAATCTCAGCGATATATTCGCCGTTATAAGCCTGCTCTGGCCAGGCTGCATCGCCCGGCTTTAAGCCATTTAAGCGAGCCTGGACAGATAAGGCAAGATTAGCAATTTGCACACCAGCATCGTTGTAATAAAACTCACGATGCACTTTGATGCCTTGAGTAGCCAACAAATTTGCTAAAGCATCACCAAGTGCAGCCTGCCTTCCATGACCCACATGTAATGGACCAGTGGGATTGGCTGAAACAAATTCAATCATGGCACTGGCCACCGGAGCTTTATCGTTTGCAAGCTCGCCAAAATGAGTCCCTTGCGTAAGAATCTCATTGACTACCGCTGTTTTAGCCGTATTACTTAGGCGGAAATTAATAAATCCAGGGCCAGCAATTTCACAAGAAGCAATGAGCTGGTCATAGCCTGGCTCTTTTTGTAGGCGCTCAACTAAAGCCTGTGCTAACTCCCTAGGATTGAGCTTCCAAGCCTTAGATAACTGGAGCGCAATATTGCAAGCGACATCTCCATGATCGACAGCCTTAGGGCGCTCCAAACGCGGCGCAGAAGGCTTCTCTAAGCCACGCTCTTGAGCAAGGCTAGCAAGGGCGCTGCCTAGCATGTCAATTAAACGATTTTTATTGGTCGACAACATAGAACAGTGAGTTTATCAGGTGGTAAGCTATCCAAATGATCTATCAATTTCGCTCAAAAGCTGGTCCTGATGTCATTATGCTGGCCGATCTGAGCAAGCGAATCTTCGATATTCTTGGTCGCTCGCTAGAGCCCCGTGGAATCCTAACAGTTGAGCAACTTCCCAATCTAATTTCAACCCTAGAAACTGCCATCCTCAAAGATCTTGAGGAGCGATCCAAGTCACAAGGTGGGGAAGAGACTGAAAAACCCAAACTTGCTGACCGCCTAGGACAAAGAGCCTACCCTTTTCTAGAGTTAATGAAGCAAGCAAATGCTAAAAACGAACCCGTAATGTGGGGTGTTTAGTCTATCAGGCTTGCCAATTGGCGACGGACATCTTCAATAGATTCACCACGGCGTTTCGCCAGATCCTCAAGTTGATCAGCTGAAATTTTTCCAACATTGAAATAACGGGCATCTGGGTGGGCAAGGTAAAAACCGCTCACGCTAGAAGCTGGGTTCATTGCCATCGACTCAGTCAAGGTCATACCAATATCTTCAGAGCCAATAACTCTTAGTAAATCTTTTTTGACTTCATGTGCTGGGCAAGCAGGATACCCAGGTGCGGGGCGAATGCCACGATATTCCTCATTGATCATTTGATCGTTCGTCAAAATCTCATCTGTAGCATAACCCCACAAATCCGTGCGCACACGATGGTGCATGAGCTCAGCAAAAGCTTCTGCTAAACGGTCAGCTAACGCTTTCAACATAATCGCGCTGTAGTCATCATGTTTTGCTTGAAACTCCGCCACTTTCTTTTCTACACCATGGCCAGTTGTTACTGCAAAACATCCAAGATAGTCAGCTACGCCAGAATCTTTTGGGGCAACATAATCCGCTAAGGAGCGGTTCGGCCTCCGTACACCGTCAATGACTGGCCGCTCAGCCTGTTGACGCAAGCTGTGCCATACAAACAGCGGATGCTCACGAGCCTCATCACTATATAAAACAATATCGTCTCCCATCGTATTAGCGGGATAGAACGCGACTACTGCATCAGCCTGCAGCCACTGACCTTTGATCAATTTATCAAGTAATACTTTGGCATCTTCAAATACCTTACGTGCCTCAACACCAACAACCTCATCATCTAAGATGGCTGGGAATTTACCAGCCAAATCCCAGGTCTGAAAAAACGGTGTCCAGTCAATATATTTAGCGATATCACTCAAAGCGAAGTTCTTAAATACGCGGCGACCAATAAATTTTGGCTTTTCTGGAACATAAGAAGACCAGTCAATCAACTCGCGATTTTTTCGGGCTGCTTCTAATGAAATAGTGGGGGCTGCTTTCTTATTAGCATGCTGTTCGCGAATACGCACATAATCATCACGCAAGTCTTGAATAAATTTCTTAGCACTCTCATCAGAAAGCAAGCTGGAGGCAACAGATACTGAGCGTGATGCATCTGGCACATAAACCACTGGGCCATCATAATGCGGAGCAATCTTGACAGCTGTATGCACGCGCGAGGTTGTAGCACCGCCAATCATCAGTGGAATCTGACGCTCACGGAAATAATCATCGCGCTGCATCTCTTGGGCTACATAAGTCATTTCTTCAAGCGACGGTGTAATCAAACCAGATAGTCCAACAATATCAGCGTTCTCCTCCTTGGCACGCTTCAGAATCTCGGCGCAAGGAACCATCACGCCCATGTTGGCGACTTCAAAGTTATTACACTGTAAAACGACAGTCACAATATTTTTTCCAATATCGTGCACATCTCCTTTTACGGTAGCCATCACAATTTTGCCTTTAGCCTTAGCTTCACCACCAGCAGCAATATGCTGGCGCTTCTCTTCCTCAATATAGGGAATCAGAATTGCAACCGCCTGCTTCATCACGCGCGCACTCTTGACCACCTGAGGCAAAAACATTTTTCCAGCGCCGAATAAATCACCAACGACATTCATACCATCCATCAGCGGGCCTTCAATCACCTCAATTGGCCTACCGCCATCGCCCATAATTTCAGCGCGTAACTCTTCGGTGTCTTCTTCAATGAAAGTAGTAATGCCATGTACTAATGCATGGGTTAAGCGCTCACGTACGAGAGCCTCACGCCATACTAAGTTTTCGACCTGCTTGGCACCGCCACCCTTAAATTGGTCCGCAATATCAAGCAAGCGCTCTGTTGGTGTTTTGCCGTCCTTCTCTTTAAAGCGATTCAGGACTACGTCCTCAACACGCTCACGTAGCTCTGGATCCAAATCAGCGTATACACCCAGCTGACCAGCATTCACAATACCCATGTCCATGCCGGCTTGGATGGCGTGATATAAAAATACTGTATGAATTGCTTCGCGTACACGATCATTACCGCGGAATGAGAAGCTCACATTAGAAACACCACCACTTACTTTAGCGCCAGGCAGATTTTCTTTTATCCAGCGAGTAGCATTGATAAAGTCCACAGCATAGTTGTCATGCTCCTCAATACCCGTAGCAATCGCAAAAATATTAGGATCAAAAATAATGTCTTCCGCCGGAAAGCCGATTTCATTCACTAAGATTTCATAACAACGTTGACAGATTTCTGTCTTGCGCTTGAATGTATCTGCTTGGCCAATTTCATCAAAAGCCATTACTACAGAAGCGGCGCCATAACGACGAATTAAACGCGCCTGCTTTTTGAAGGGCTCTTCGCCCTCTTTTAGGGAAATAGAGTTAACGATTGGCTTGCCTTGAATACATTTCAAGCCTGCCTCAATCACGCTCCATTTAGAGGAGTCGATCATGATGGGAACCCTGGCAATATCAGGCTCAGAGGCGATTAGATTTAAGAAGCGTGTCATCGCTGCCTCAGAATCTAGCATTGCCTCATCCATATTGATATCGATGATTTGCGCACCACTCTCAACCTGCTGACGTGCAACTACTAGCGCCTCATCAAATTGATTATTGAGGATCATGCGGGAGAATGCCTTGGATCCTGTGACGTTAGTACGCTCACCAATATTTACAAAACGAATATCTGCAGTGATATTAAACGGCTCTAGACCAGAGAGCTTCATTGCTGGTATTGGTTTTTTATCTACCTTACTCATGCCGATGCCTCAGCACTTTCTTTATAAAAAGCACGCGGCTTGCGCTTTGCAACCGCATTGGCAATTGCACGAATATGGTCAGGGGTAGTACCGCAGCAACCACCTACTAAATTCACCAAGCCGTCTTTAGCAAAACCATCAACTAGACTAGAAGTAATTTCTGGGGTCTCATCAAAGCCTGTATCACTCATCGGATTCGGCAGGCCAGCATTGGGGTAACACGAAACTGCGGCATCACAGATGCGCGCAAGCTCTGCGATATAAGGGCGCATCAAGGCGGCACCCAAGGCACAGTTCAAGCCAAATGTCAGTGGCTTGATATGACGCAAGCTATTCCAAAAGGCCTCAACGGTTTGTCCAGATAAAATTCGTCCGGAGGCATCAGTCACCGTTCCTGAAATCATCACCGGTAAACGCTCACCAGTCTCTTCAAAAAATTCATCCAATGCAAATAATGCAGCTTTAGCATTGAGCGTATCAAAAATAGTTTCAACTAAGAATAAATCTACACCGCCTGCAAACAAACCTTCAATCTGTTCGCGATAAGAAGTGCGCAGAGTATCAAAAGAAACATTGCGCGCGCCTGGATCATTTACATCGGGAGAAATGCTGGCTGTCTTTGGTGTGGGGCCAATTGCCCCTGCAGCAAATCGAGGTTTATCAGGAGTGCTATATTTTTCACAAGCCGCGCGGGCGAGCTTTGCAGAGACTTCATTCATCTCACGTGCCAGGCCTGCCATTTTGTAATCTTCTTGAGCAACTGAAGTTGCACCAAAAGTGTTTGTTTCGATGATGTCTGCACCTGCATCCAAATACTGCTCATGAATCTTGCTAATAATTTGGGGTTGGGTCAAAACTAAGAGTTCGTTATTACCCTTGATATCTCCGGGATGATCAGCAAAACGGCTATTGCCAGGTAAGCCACGGTAATCTGCCTCAGTTAATTTGTATTGCTGAATCATTGTGCCCATGGCACCATCCAAAATCAGGATGCGCTGCTTCAACAGCTCAGGAAGCGCCTGACCACGGGTATAGGGCTGGGAAATACCATTAGATTGCATTGATTAACCGGGATAAAACTCTAGAATCCCTTATTCTATTGGAAAAGCCACTTTTAATTTAACCCGGAGTAGGTATGTTTGGAACAATTCCAGAATTTAATCAAAGCCTTGAAATGTTTAAAACCATGTGGGGTCAGGGTGCGACCGGTCAGGCCGGCCAATTTCCCTTCACTACAGACGCCTCAAAGGCTGCTGGCGGCTTTAGCTCGGCATTCCCTGGCCTAGATGTTGAAGAGCTAGAAAAGCGGATTAAGGACCTTAAAAGTGTTGAGAATTGGCTAAATCTAAACCTCAACATCCTCAAATCGACTATTCAAGGCCTAGAAGTACAGCACGCTACGATGATGGCCCTGAAATCATTTGGTGATGCGGTGTCTGCAGCAAGCGCCGCGGGAGCTGCGCCCAAAGAAGAGTCGAGCACTAAAGCAAGCGGTGTTAAAGCTAAAC
>Ga0208496_1000173_pt1 | contig 22349 bp, 22 predicted proteins | sample CryBogmetaGMA2M_FD_184552 | JGI IMG/M metagenome (GOLD analysis project Ga0208496, IMG submission 184552) | Freshwater microbial communities from Crystal Bog, Wisconsin, USA - MA2M (SPAdes) | ecosystem: Environmental > Aquatic > Freshwater > Lake | place: Crystal Bog, Wisconsin, USA | collected... | reverse complement strand
CATATAACGATTAAACCATAGGCATAAAATCCCTTCCACCATGGATGAACGTTCCCGCGCTTTACTAAAAACCCTCATCGAGCGATATATCGAGGAGGGCCAGCCTATTGGCTCGCGCACCCTATCGCGATTCTCTGGCTTAGACCTTTCAGCAGCCACTATTCGCAATGTAATGGCAGATTTAGAGGATATGGGCTTAGTAACTAGCCCCCACACTTCTGCTGGGCGGATTCCGACACCGCGAGGCTATCGTTTGTTCGTAGATACGATGGTGACAGTCCGGCCTTTAGAAGAACTTGCGGCTAGAGAGGTTAAAAATGGCCTTCTGCCTGACTCCCCCCAAAGAGTTCTGAATTCAGCCGCACAGATTTTGTCGAACTTGACCCACTTTGCAGGAGTGGTAATGACTCCTAAACGGGCTCAAGTGTTTAAGCACATTGAGTTTTTGCGCCTAGGTGAGGGTAAGATCTTATTGATTATGGTAACCCCAGAAGGCGATGTGCAAAATCGTATTTTGCCAACGACTCAGGATTACACCCCTAGTCAATTGATTGAAGCTGGTAATTACATTAATGCCCAGTTTGCTGGAAAAAGTTTTGAGCAAGTTCGCCTGCACCTGAAAGCCGATTTAGATATTTTAAGAACAGATATTTCTGGATTGATGGCTTTGGCTTTGCAAAGTGGCGTCGCTGAATACGATATGAGTCGTGGGGATATGGTGCTTTCCGGAGAGCGTCGCCTACTGAATATTGGCGATTTGAGCTCTAACCTCGATAAATTGCGCAAAATGTTTGATATGCTCGAGCAAAAGTCAGTACTGATGCAATTACTTGATGTCTCTAGCCATGCTGATGGTATTCAAATCTTTATTGGTGGTGAAAGTGATTTATTGCCGTATGAAGATTTAGCTGTGATTAGTGCGCCTTATAGTGTTGATGGTCAAGTGGTTGGTACTTTAGGCGTGATTGGACCAACCCGTATGGCGTATGACAGAGTCATCCCAATTGTGGATATCACCTCCAAGTTATTGTCAGGCGCATTGAGCTCCTAAAGAGCTATTGGAATTTATAAATACATTAATTAGAAATAACTATTTTGAATCAGAACCCACACTTACGAGCCCCTAAAACTGCAGTATTGCTACTGAATTTGGGAACGCCATCTGCGCCAACTCCAACAGCAGTGCGAGCGTACTTAAACGAATTTCTCTCTGATCCTCGCGTCGTAGAAATTCCGCGCTTTATTTGGCGATTCATTTTGAGGGTCATTATTCTGCCGATTCGTAGCAAGACGTCAGCAAAAAAATATGCATCAATTTGGTTGCCACAATTGGGTTCACCTCTAATGCATTACTCTCGTCTACAAGCCAAGGAACTGGGCGAAAAATTTGCTAATGATGGACATACTGTTTTAGTGGATCTGGCAATGCGCTATGGCAAGCCTTCTACCCAAGAAATCTTGGAGGGCCTAAAAGAGCGGGGCATGGAGCGATTGCTACTCTTGCCTTTATATCCCCAATATTCAGCGACCACTACTGCCTCTAGCTTTGATGAAGTCTTTCGGGTGCTGAGCACCTGGAGAAATCAACCCGAGCTACGCCTAGTCAAGCATTACCATGACAACCCTGACTATATTGCGGCACTTCGCAATCAGGTGATTAGCGCCTGGGATAAAGATGGCAGTCCAGATTTTGAAAAAGGGGATCGCTTTGTCATGTCTTTTCATGGCTTGCCCAAGCGCAATTTAATGCAGGGTGACCCTTATCACTGTGAATGCCTAAAAACAGGTCGCTTGCTTGGAGAGGCTTTAGGTTTACAGCCAGGACAATACCTCGTTACTTTCCAGTCTCGTTTTGGCAAAGCTGAATGGCTAAAGCCCTATACCGCCCCAACTATTGAGAAGCTAGCAAAAGAAGGTTGCTCGCGACTAGATATTTTTTGCCCAGGATTTCCGGCAGACTGCTTGGAGACCTTAGAAGAAATTGGCATGGAAGCAAAGGAAATATTCTTAGAGCATGGCGGCAAGGATTACCGTTATATTCCTTGCTTCAATGGCAATCCAAAATGGATCGAATCCTTGAGTAATATAGCGTATCAGCACTTACAGGGTTGGCCCTTAGGCACTGATTCTGAAGCTGAATTGGCTAAGCGTAAGGAAAGAGCTGAGCTAGCTGAAAGGGCCAATACTTGAAAATGAATAAAACATCCCAATATGAAGCAGCATCAGATATTTTTATAGAAAAGTAAAATAGCGTCCATGACACAAGAAAATCAAAACCCTTCTTCTGAACCAGAAAATTCCGGAGTTGATCCACAGGCGGAAACTACTGCGGAGCCTGCTGCTGTAAAAACGCCTGAGCAAGAGATTGCAGAGCTCAATCAGAAGATTGTCGAGTTGCAAGACAACTTCTTGCGCGCTAAGGCTGAAGGTGAAAATATTCGCCGCCGTGCGGTGGAAGATATTGCTAAAGCGCATAAGTTTGCAATTGAGAGTTTTGCGGAGCATTTAGTACCAGTAACCGACAGCCTTTATGCGGCCTTGAGTACTGAGACTGGTGATGCTAAAGCTTTCAAGGAAGGCCTTGAGATCACCTTAAAGCAACTTCTATCTGCCTTTGATAAAGGTCGAATGACAGAAATTAATCCTGCAGTGGGGGATAAGTTTGACCCACACCACCATCAGGCAATCGCCTCTGTACCATCAGAACAAGAGGCTAATACCGTAGTTTCTGTGCTGCAAAGGGGTTATACCGTGGCCGATAGGGTCCTCAGACCTGCTTTAGTGACGGTGAGCGCTCCTAAATAAATCAAATAAGTAGGGTCAAAAACCTCAAAAATCCATAAAAAAGGCAGATTTCTGCCTTTTTTGCTCTTCCAGCCCTTGAATTCTCCTTTTTAGACCCCATTTAGAGCTTATTGGAATATTCACGGTAGTCCAGGCAAATCAGACTACCCAAAACAAATTAGTAGCACAACTTAGAAGCACAACACAGTAACTTAATTTTTTGGAGCAATTATGGGAAAGATTATCGGAATCGACTTAGGAACCACTAATTCGTGCGTTTCAGTCGTTGAAAACAATGCACCTAAAGTTGTCGAGAACGCAGAAGGCGGTCGGACAACTCCTTCAATCATTGCTTATGTTGAAGATGGTGAGGTATTAGTTGGTGCGCCAGCAAAACGTCAGTCAGTCACTAATCCTAAAAACACCATCTATGCAGTAAAGCGTTTGATGGGTCGCAAATTTACAGATCCTGAAGTGCAAAAAGACATCGGTCTGATGCCTTACAAAATTATTCAAGCAGACAATGGTGATGCTTGGGTTGAGGCACGCGATAAGAAAATGGCGCCACAACAAGTGTCCGCTGAAATTTTGCGCAAGATGAAAAAGACTGCCGAAGACTATCTCGGTGAAGAGGTTACAGAGGCAGTGATTACTGTTCCTGCTTACTTTAATGACAGCCAACGTCAGGCTACTAAGGATGCTGGCCGGATTGCGGGCTTAGATGTAAAACGCATCATTAATGAGCCTACAGCTGCTGCCTTGGCATTTGGCCTAGACAAGCAAGACAAAGTAGATCGCAAGATCGCTGTGTATGACTTGGGCGGCGGAACCTTTGACGTATCTATCATTGAGATTGCTAACGTTGACGGTGAGAAACAATTTGAAGTGCTCTCTACCAACGGCGATACATTCTTAGGCGGTGAAGACTTTGACCAACGCATCATTGACTGGATTATTGCTGAGTTCAAGAAAGAGCAAGGCGTTGATTTAAGTAAAGACGTTTTGGCATTGCAGCGCTTGAAAGATGCAGCAGAGAAAGCTAAGATTGAATTGTCATCTGCACAGCAAACCGAAATCAATTTGCCATACGTAACGGCTGATGCAAGCGGCCCAAAGCATTTGAACTTGAAGTTGACCCGCGCTAAGTTGGAGTCTTTGGTTGAAGAGTTGATCAACCGTACTGCCGGTCCATGTTTGACCGCCATTAAAGATGCAGGTGTAAACGTATCAGAGATCGACGATGTGATTTTGGTCGGTGGCCAGACACGTATGCCAGCAGTGCAGGACAAGGTAAAAGAAATCTTTGGTAAAGAGCCACGCAAAGACGTTAATCCAGATGAAGCAGTCGCTGTAGGCGCTGCGATTCAGGGTTCTGTATTGTCGGGCGACCGTAAAGACGTATTGCTCTTGGACGTTACCCCGCTGTCATTGGGAATTGAAACTCTTGGTGGCGTAATGACCAAGATGATTCCTAAGAACACGACTATTCCGACTAAGCATTCACAGGTTTATTCGACTGCAGAAGACAACCAGCCTGCTGTAACTATTAAGTGCTTCCAAGGCGAACGCGAAATGGCTGCTGCTAATAAGTTACTTGGCGAATTTAATCTTGAAGGTATCGCTCCTGCGCAGCGTGGTCTACCACAAATTGAAGTGACCTTTGATATTGATGCCAACGGTATTTTGCATGTCACCGCAAAAGACAAGACTACTGGTAAAGAGAACAAAATTACCATCAAGGCGAACTCTGGCTTAACTGAAGAAGAAATTGTACGCATGGTTAAAGATGCGGAAGCCAATGCTGAAGAGGATAAGAAAGCGCTTGAGTTGGTAACAGCTCGCAATACAGCGGACGCTTTAGCTCACTCTACTAAGAAGGCTATGGAAGAGCATGGTGCTAGTTTAGAAGCCTCTGAAAAAGAAGCGATTGAAGCCGCCCTTAAAGAATTAGATGAAGCCATCAAGGGTAGCGATAAAGCAATCATTGAAGCAAAGACTGAAGCTTTAGGCAAAGCAAGCCAGAAGTTGGGCGAGAAAGTCATGGCTGCTGAACAAGCGAAGGCTGGCGGTGCCGCTCCTGGCGCAGCTCCTGGTGGCGCGCAACAAGCTGCTCCAGATGCTGATGTGGTCGATGCTGATTTTAAAGAGGTTGATGACAAGAAATAATCGAGTCAACGCATATTAATCAACGTAGTTAAGATGTACTTAAATAACAAGTCGGCTTCATGCCGACTTGTGTCATTCAGGTTGTTGAGAGGAACAGGCCGTGCCTAAAAGTAAACGCGATTTTTATGAAGTGCTTGGTGTAACAAAAGGCGCTAGCGATGAAGAGCTGAAGAAAGCCTATCGCAAACTAGCGATGAAGTTTCATCCTGATCGCAACCCTGATAGTAAAACATCTGAAGCTCAATTTAAAGAAGCTAAAGAAGCCTACGAAACATTAACCGATCCTAATAAACGCGCTGCTTATGATCAATATGGTCATGCTGGTGTAGATCCATCGATGGGTGGTGGATTTGGTGGTGGTGGATTTGGCGGCGGCGGTGGATTTGCCGATGCCTTTGGTGATATCTTCGGAGATATTTTTGGTCAGGGCGGTGGCCGTCATTCTGGTCCACAAGTTTATAAAGGCGCAGATCTTCGCTACAACATGGAGATCACCCTTGAACAAGCTGCCGAGGGTTACACCACACAGATTCGTGTGCCCAGCTGGAGTAATTGCAAGCCTTGTCATGGCACTGGTGCAGAACCTGGCAGTAAAGCAGAAAAATGTTCTACCTGTGACGGTCATGGTCAAGTACGTGTGCAGCAAGGATTTTTCTCCATGCAGCAGACTTGTCCAAAATGCCGCGGTACTGGCGAATATATCCCTAAGCCTTGCAAAACTTGTCATGGTAGCGGGAAGCTTAAAGAGCAAAAAACGCTGGAGATTAAAATCCCTGCGGGCATTGATGATGGTATGCGAGTTCGCTCAGTAGGCAATGGTGAGCCTGGGATTAATGGCGGACCATCTGGAGACCTGTATGTAGAGGTGCGCGTTAAGCCGCATAAAGTGTTTGAACGCGATGGTAGTGATTTGCATGTACAAATGCCGATTTCATTTGCGACAGCAACAATCGGTGGAGAAATTGAAGTGCCAACCTTATCTGGGCGTGCTGAGTTCCCAATTCCGGAAGGAACGCAAACTGGTAAGACTTTCCGTTTACGTAATAAAGGGATTAAAGGATTACGCTCAACTTTAGTTGGCGATCTTTTTGTCCATGTTTTAGTGGAGACGCCTATCAAGTTGACTGATGAGCAGAAGAACTTGCTTCAGAAATTTGATGAAAGTCTGAAATCTGGCGGCGATAAACATAGCCCACAGCAAAAGGGCTGGTTTGATGGTGTAAAGAGTTTCTTTAGTTAAGTATTGCCGAGAATTCAGCCAGCAAAACCGTGCTCAAGTCCGGGGAACTTTCCGGACTTGACTTCGCGAACATAAGCCTTAACTGCCGCTTCAACTGAGTGGCGACCTTCCATAAAGTTTTTGACAAACTTGGGTGGCTTACCAGGGCTAATGCCCAACATATCTTGTAAAACCAATACCTGACCAGAACAATCTGGTCCTGCACCAATGCCAATCGTCGGAATATGGACTTCGGCAGTAATTCTGGCTCCAAGTGAAGAGGGAATAGCTTCAAGCACGACCATTTGTGCCCCTGCATCTTGGCAAGCAAGCGCTTGTTCGAGCATGATGGTGGCAGCATCTTTGGATTTACCTTGCACCTTGTAGCCACCCAAGAGATGAACTGACTGAGGCAACAAACCAAGATGGGCGCAAACAGGCACAGCACGTTCAACTAAGTAGCGAATGATTTCTACTTGCCAATCTCCACCGCCTTCTATTTTGACCATATCTGCGCCAGCGCGCATTACTGCAGCAGCGGATTTCAATGCTTGGACTGGATCACCATAACTAGCAAACGGTAAATCAGTGATCAAAAAAGCATGAGTATTGGCACGCACTACACATTCTGTGTGATAGACCATTTGCTCGACTGTAACCGGGGTTGTGCAAGAGTGACCTTGAATCACATTGCCCATAGAATCGCCAACCAAAATCGTCTCAATACCACAGCGGTTCAGGAGCGCTGACATGGTTGAGTCGTATGCGGTGAGCATGGTAATTTTTTCTCGCTCGGCATGCATTGCGAGAAGTCTAGTAATCGAGATTGGCTTATCGCCTTGTAAGTAACTCATGGCGTGAGTTTAATGAATTAATGCGTCGATGGGCGATAAACGTCTTTTTCCCCACAATTACAGTTCTTGCAGGGCAATTTCTCGATTTTTTGGTGGGCAACCTTAGGTAAGTAAGTCTTTAATTCTCCCAGGTCAGGTAGAAAGAAATCAGGGGCAATTTCTAGGAGGGGTAGGAGTACAAAGGAGCGCTCAATAATTCTCGGGTGTGGCAGTATCAATTCAGTTTCATTTTGGATGACACCCTCAAAAAATAGAATATCTAAATCAAGTGTGCGGGGCGCATTAGAGTAAGGACGTTCTCTGCCAAACTCTTGCTCTATTGCTTGGCACACGTAAAGCAAGCTATAGGGACTAAGTTGAGTTTCAATTTCGATCACAGCATTGACGTAATCACCACCAGTAGCTTCCACAGGAGCGCTTTGATAGAAGCAGCTCTTAGCCAAAATCTGTAATTCGGAGCGTAAAGCTAAACAAACAATGGCATCAGTGATGAGCTGACGAGTGTCGCCGATATTGCCACCAAATCCGATAAAAGCACGTGCCATACGATTCCAAACTAAAGATGAAAGTACTTTACTGAAATTTCTCTAAGTCTGCTTAGCTTGCTAAAGTTTCGGGAGGGGCATCAGATTTAGGTTTTCTGCGACGCCGTCTTTTGGTGGGGGAGGCGGCGCTATTTCCCGAATCGGCTTTAGCGCTAGCCATCAAGGCTTCTTGTCCTGCAGGGTCTGCAGCAATGAAATCTGTCCACCATTCGCCAAGAGCGGGGTTTTGCTCTCCTGTTGCACAGCGCAGGAGCATAAAGTCATAACCTGCCCTAAAGCGTGGGGATTCAATTAGGCGATAGGGATAGCGGCCTACTCGTTTTTCAAAACGAGGCTGCATTGACCAGATTTCACGCATATCACTCTCAAAACGCCGTTGAATAGTCATACCACTGCTTTGGGTGGCGATCGTATCGTCCATAGCATCGTGAAGAGCCGGAGTATTAGCCATACCCTTAGCTAAATTGGCTTTCCAGTTCTTGAGAAGATCAGGCCATAAGAGTGTAGCAAACAAGAATCCAGCCGAAACACTTTTGCCAGATTGAATACGTTGGTCAGTATTGGCTAGTGCTAATTTAACGAAATCATTTGCACCCTTAGAGTCCTCGCCGCTATCAAGAATGTGATCGAGCAATGGCAAAAGGCCATGATGAAGACCCGCGTCTCTTAAGCCCTGAATGGCAACCCAAGAATATCCAGACATGAGTAACTTGAGAATTTCATCAAAGAGCCTGGCTGAGGGTACATCTTGTAAGAGGTCACCTAGCTTAGCAATTGGAGCACGTGTGTTGGCATCAAGCGTAAAGCTAGTCTTGGCAGCAAAACGAATTGCCCTGAGCATCCGTATGGGATCTTCACGATATCGTTTGGCCGGGTCTCCAATCATGCGTAAAGTCTTCTTTTGCATGTCTGCCATACCGCCGTGGTAGTCGAGAACGGTTTCGCTAGAAGGGTCGTAGTACATCGCATTGATAGTGAAATCACGCCGTGCCGCATCTTCACCTTGTGAGCCCCAGACGTTATCACGCAAGATACGCCCGCTTTCTGCAACGTGGTCGCCGGCGTTGTCTAATAGGGCTCTAAAGGTAGAAACTTCAATAATTTCAGGGTGGCCTTTACCAAAAAAAGTCACATGAACAATCTGAAAGCGACGCCCTATGAGGCGTGCCTTACGAAATAATTTTTGGACCTGGTCTGGAGTAGCGTTAGTAGCAACATCAAAATCTTTTGGGCTAATTCCCAAGGCGAGATCACGTACTGCACCCCCTACGATGAATGCTTCGTAGCCGGCTTGTTGCAGTGTATGAGTTACTTTGACAGCATTCTTAGAAAGTAGGTGTGGATCAATTCGATGTGATTTTTTAGGAATTTGTTTTGGTGCGCCAGAGTTATTGGCTTGCGTATGCTTGATCATCGGATCACGACGCAAGATACGCTTGATGAATTTAGTAATCATGCAAACAACTCAAGAATCGGCCAGTTTCGTTTGATAGCCTCATTACGAAGACGCTCATCTGGATTGGTGGCAACAGGATTACTGACCTCCTCTAAAAGTGGAAGATCATTCATTGAATCAGAATAGAAATAGCTGCGCGGCATCTTATCGAAAGATAGTTTGTGAGCTGCTAGCCAGGCATGCATATTCTGAATCTTGCCTTCACGGAAATTGGGGATGCCCATTACTTCGCCCGTAAAATTGGCCAAGGGATTATTTCCAATAGTGGCAGGTTCGGTTGCGACGAGGTGCTCAATACCAAAACTTTCCACAATCGGGCGCGTGACAAAGCTGTTGGTAGCAGTAATGACACAACATAAATCGCCAGCATCTTGGTGGCGTTTAACCAGGTCAATTGCTTTTTGATGTAACTGGCCACAGATCACTTCCTTCATGAAAACGTCGTGCCATTCTTTTAGTTGAGCGCGGGAATGTTCCGAAAGCGGCTTTAGTGAAAAGCGGAGAAATTCATGAATATCGAGCTTGCCGTCTTTGTAGTCTTGATAAAAGCGCTCATTTTTTTTGGCGTAATCAGCTCCATCTACTACGCCAATGCGTGCTAAAAATTGACCCCACTCATAATCGCTATCGCATGGGAGCAGTGTGCTGTCTAGATCGAAAAGGGCTAACTGGGTCACAAGTGGAATATTCAGTAAATTATTTTGGCTGCAAGAGCTCGCGTACGAGAGGCAAGGTTACAGCACGTTTTGTTTCAAGCGAATAAGCATCCAAAGCATCAATTAAAGCCATTAAATTAGGCATATCGCGATAGAAGCGATTTAATAACCAAGGTAAGACATCCGGAGATAAAACCAAACCTCGTGCTTTGGCTGCTTGTTCTAATGCCTGCATTTTCTCATCATCATCCAAAAGCTGCGTTTGAAACACTAAACCCCACCCTAAACGCGTACGCAGGTCTTCGCGCAGGTCTAGATTAGTGGGGGCAGCCTTACCAGCCATAAAAATGTGAATATTCTTGCCAGCCTGCACGCCATTGAGGATTCGAAACAGTGCGCCTACCAGTCGATCATCTAGGCGATCAACATCATCAACAGCAATGACAGAAGGCGCATCATTTTGAGCAAGCGTCTCGATCTTTTCTTCGAGTCTGACCCAAGAAATTGGCTCATTTGGCTTTAAGGAAAAGTACGCTAGGTTCAGGTTTTCTGCTGCATTTGTCATGGCTTCAAGTAAATGCGTCCGACCAGATCCCTCTGGCCCCCACCAATACATCCAGCGATGATTGAGGGGATTAGAGGTTTGATTGCTTGAGATCTCTTGCCAAGATTGGTAAAGATGTTTAAGCGCCGATAGTAAAGCAAGATCTTTGCCGGGTAGATAGTTATCTAGACTTGCTTTGGGGGTATGACTAAGATCTAAAGCGAATTGCTTTGGAAGCGCGGGTATGTTCATTACAACGATATTTATTTTTGATACCAAGAGCTTTGTGTATAGACAGACCAAAAGTATTGAACCAATACCAAGCTCACGGCGCTAATAGGTAAAGCGAGTAGTACGCCAAAAAACCCAAAGAGATTTCCAAAGAGTAGTAAGGCAAACAGTACTGCTACTGGATGCAAGCCAATGCGTTCTCCAACTAGGCGAGGCGTTAAGAAAAAACCTTCGAGTAACTGCCCTATGCTATAGATGACCAGAACGCCGACAAGTGCAGAGCCAATACCAAACTGCAAAATTGCAGAGAGGACTGCTAACGTTAGGCCGAGAGTAATTCCGATATAGGGAATCACAATCATTAAGGCAGTAAATACGCCAAGGGCTACAGACCCTTTAATGCCAATCAAGCTTAGACCAATACTATAAAAAATAGACATGATGGAAATAACGATGACCATTCCACGTAAGTATTGTGAGAGTAGGCCATCAGTATGCATTGCTAGGTGATGAACGGTTTCTTGTGCACGCACTGGAACCAAGTTTTTTACAAGCCCAAAGAAGTGATCCCAGTCAATGAGTAAATAGAACATCACAAAAATAATTAATACTGAATTAACAAATCCAGTAATGACTGAACTTCCAGACATGAGAACCCTATCGATTGTCATTGTCATGAGCGAATCTGCGTTATCGCTAATATGCTCAGAAATTTTTTGCGTGGCTAAAGTTTTTAAAGTTCCCCAGTCAAAATTGATATGAAGCTCTGCTAACTTTGGTCCAAGCCATGCTTGCGTATTTGCAATCCACTCGGGCAATTGCGCCTTAACCAAAGGTAACTCTGTTTTAAGTAGGCCAATGAAGAGGCTCAAAATGGCAATCAGTACACCTAAGCCCAAAATCACTGTTAGAAGCGCTGCTACAGTGGCGGGCACTCGACGTCCTTGAAGCCATAGAAAAGCGGGCCTTAGGATGTAAGCCAGAATGAATGCAGCCAGAAAAGGGGTAAAAATTTCAGCCATTACAAGTAATCCTCTAGAATTCAATGATTCTACTGACCCAATCCCATTTTTTACTAATATTCCCACTAAGTTATGACTTCTTCCTCGAATTCCTCATCAAAAGGCCTTTCCTATCGTGACGCTGGCGTCGATATTGACGCTGGGGATGCCTTGGTCGACCGCATTAAGCCATTGGCTAAGAAAACCATGCGAGAGGGTGTATTAGCTGGAATTGGTGGATTTGGGGCCCTTTTTGAGGTTCCTAAGCGTTACAAAGAGCCGGTATTGGTTTCCGGTACTGATGGTGTTGGCACCAAACTGCGCCTAGCCTTTGAGTGGAATCGTCACGACACCATTGGCCAAGACTTGGTTGCGATGAGCGTGAATGATATTTTGGTTCAGGGTGCAGAACCACTCTTTTTCTTGGATTACTTTGCCTGTGGAAAGCTCACTGTTGATACAGCTGCCACTGTTGTTGGTGGTATTGCTAAGGGATGTGAATTATCTGGTTGTGCATTGATTGGTGGCGAGACTGCGGAAATGCCTGGCATGTACCCACCAGGTGAGTATGATCTCGCTGGATTTGCAGTTGGTGCAGTTGAGAAATCCAAAATCATTACTGGTAATACGATTGTTCCTGGCGATGTCATTCTGGCAATTGGTTCGAGTGGGGCACACTCCAATGGCTATTCTCTTGTGCGCAAAATTATTGAACGTGCTGGCGCAAAACCAACTGATGATTTGGGTGGCCTCCCCCTGGGCGATGTTGTCATGGCCCCAACCGAGATTTACGTAAAACCGCTCTTAAAACTCATTTCTGAAATTGATGTTAAGGGGATGGCGCACATTACTGGCGGCGGTTTAGTAGATAACGTCCCCCGGGTTCTTCCGGAAAATACCCAAGCAGTTTTGCATCGTGATAGCTGGCAGCTACCAGAACTCTTCCGTTGGTTGCAAATGAAGGGCGGTGTTGCTGATGCAGAAATGGTCCGCGTATTTAACTGCGGCATTGGCATGGTAGTGATTATTTCTCCAAGTCAGGTAGATACGGCAATCAACTCATTAACGGCGCAAGGTCTTAAGACATGGGTTGTGGGTGAAGTAGTAGAGCGCCCTAAAGATGCTCCGCAAACCATTGTGATCTAAATTAGGTTTACTTTTGAACTAGCTTGTTTTTGCAATAATCTAGCGCCGCCTGAAAATCGTTACCGCTAAAGGGATCAAAGGTTTTTCTCCCAGAGATTGCGCGTAACCAAGTCAATTGCCGTTTGCCAAGCTGTCTTGTTGCAGCTAAGGCTTTGTAGCGCATCTGATCAAAGTCAATTTGATTATTAAGAAATTCCCACGCTTGTCGATAACCTACTGAGCGAATGGCAGGTAGATCTGCATGTAAGTCTGCATTTGAACGAAGGACTTTAACTTCATCCATAAAGCCAGCTGCGAGCATGGCATCAAAACGTTTTTCTAGATTGGCATGAAGTCTTGCACGATCGCTGGGCTCAAGTGAAACCAAATGAATCCATGATGGAATACTGGAGCCTTCTCGGCCATCTTCACTTGGCGAGTCAGCTAGCAGTGTAGACATGGGTTTGCCGGTAATCTCAAATACCTCTAAAGCGCGTTGTACTCGTTGAGAATCATTTGGTTTCAAACGAGCGGCAGTTTCGGGGTCAACGATGGCAAGCTTTGTATGCATCGCTGGCCAACCGATGGTTTTGCCTTCTTCATCTAGCCTTGCACGAATTTCTGGATGAGCGGCAGGTAAAGAAGATAGTCCATAAGCCCAGGCACGCCAATACAGCATGGTGCCACCAACCACTATGGGAATATTTCCTCTCCTTCGTATTTCAATACATAGTCGTGTTGCATCTTTGGCAAAGCGTGCAGCAGAGTAAACCTCAGTAGGCTCAAGGATATCGATGAGATGGTGTGCAATAAATGCTTGCTCTGCTTTAGTGGGCTTCGCGCTCCCAATATCTAAACCACGATAAACCAATGCAGAGTCCATGCTGATGAGTTCGATATTCAAACCAACAGATTTGGCGTGCTCTGCCAACAACATAGCGAGATGGGTTTTGCCTGCGCCAGTCGGACCAACAATACACAGTACTGGATTGGCCTCTAACGCATGCATAGGCTGAATGTAGGGTTCAGTTTGCATGCCTGATTATAAGAGCCTGTTAATATCCGCATCAAGCCAATATTTGGAGTGCTAGTGGATGGATACCCTATTACAACTAAGTGATTTATTGCTGCATATTGATCGTCACTTAGATGTGGTGATCGCGCAGTATGGTCCCTGGGCCTATGGTCTGTTGTTTGCAATTGTGTTTGCAGAAACCGGTTTGGTGGTTGCCCCCTTCTTGCCTGGCGACTCTCTTCTCTTTATTGCTGGTGCTTATTGCGCCACAGAGCACTTCAACATCTGGACCTTGTGTCTTGGCTTGCTCGTTGCGGCAATAGCGGGTAACACAGTGAACTACTTTATTGGGCGATGGATTGGTAAACGTGTTTTCAGTAGTCAGTCACGCTGGATAGATCAAAACGCTTTGCGTAAGACACATTCTTTTTATGAGAAGCATGGTGGTAAGACAATTATCTTGGCACGTTTTTTGCCTATTATTCGTACCTTTGCGCCATTTATCGCAGGGGTATCTGAGATGAATTTCTCGCGCTTTCAGTTTTTTAATGTCACTGGCGCAGCACTATGGGTATTTGGCTTGGTGATTGCTGGCTACTTCTTTGGCAATATTCCCATCATTCGTCAAAATTTAAATGTGATTGTTTTGATTGGAATTGGTGCAGCGGCAATACCAGTGGTCTTGGCTGCTCTCTATAAAATATTTCAGCGCAAGAAAAAGTAAGTTCTACTGGTTTTAATCTCAGCGTTAGTGAAACTTCGCTTGACTCTCAAGCGTAGCAATATGTTCGCGGATATCACTAGCATCTTCTGCTTCTGGTGATTCACTGAGATAGCGATGCATATCTTCTAAGGCGGGACGTAAATATTCAAGCTGCGCAAAGATCAAACCACGGTCACGAATCTCTTCAATCGAGCCTGGCAATAAAATGACTAAACGTTCTTGCACGCCCAGTAGCCGCTCCCAGCGCTCGTGTTCTGAATAGATCATTTTGAGGTTTCTAAGGAAGCGAGACAAGATCTCACGGGGATTAGAGGCCCTCAGGAAGACATTAAGGGGCAGACTTAATTCACCGCGATAGCCCTTAGCATCTAAATACGGATCCAGCATCTCTTGGAGTTGATTTTTAGAAAGCGATTCACCAGTGAGTGGATCCATGATGATTTCACCTTGTTGTAAAGAGATGCGCATCATGAAGTGATTGGGAAATGAAACACCACGAATCTTCAAACCAATTTGTTGTCCCAATTCCATCATCAAGATTGCCAAGGAAATTGGAATACCTCTGCGATTCTCAATCACATAGTGCAAATAAGAATTTTCAGGTGCGTAAAAATCATTCGGGTTCGGGCCAAAACCTAACTCCGTGTAAAAGAAGTGCTTCAGTATTTGCAATCTCTGCATTGGCGATGTATCTGGAGTGATACGTGACTTGAGCTTATTGCCAAATTGATCGAGTTGATCAAGCACGCTTTGAACATCTAAGTCTGGATAGGCGTGTTGCGCAACAGCGATTGCCGCTTCGGTTAATGGAAGGTGTTCGTCTTCAGCAACTAAAGACGTGAAATAGTCGAGTTGTTGTGTTGGCATAAGTTCTATTTTGCATGACGCAAGAATTTTTGCCAGCGAATTCCAACAAGACCTAGGGCTCCAAAGTAAGTTATCGCAGCAGCGGCCAACCATCCAGCCAGCAGACCAATGCGAGTCCAGGGTTCTGCCTGTAAGGCAATCCAATTATGGGCACCGGCGGCATAAAAAAGTACCGCAGAAAAGGGGATGAGAGCCAAGAATAATTGCCCCAGGTATTTTGCCCAGGCTGAGCTTGGGAGGGCGCCCCGCTGGTGAAGGCCAACCCACAGGAGGGCTGCATTAAGGCAGGCGCCGGCACCAACGGAAAGGGCTAAGCCTGCGTGACCAAGCCAAGGAACAAAAACCAGGTTGGCTAACTGGGTTGCTACGAGCACGAATAAGCCAATTTTGACGGGAGTGCGAATATCTTGGCGTGAATAAAAGCCAGGGGCTAAAATTTTTACCAAAATTAAGCCAATGAGACCCACTCCATAAGCAGCCAAGGCACGTTGGGTCATGAGCACATCAAGTGCGTTAAATTTTCCATAGTGGTACAAGACTGCAGCTAATGGCTCGCCAAAGATAAAGAGTGCAATGGCACAAGGCGCAGCCAACAAGAAGGTCAGTTGCAGTCCCCAGATGAGTAGCTCACCAGCATGAACTAGATCATTCTTCGCATTGGCCTTACTCAAGCTGGGCAGGAGAACAGTGCCCAGGGCAACCCCCAAAAGTGCAGTAGGAAACTCCATTAAACGATCGGCATAAGAAAGCCATGACACGCTGCCCGATTGTAAGCGTGAGGCAATATTGGTGTTTATGATGAGCGAAATTTGAGCTACAGATACCGCAAAGACTGCAGGCCCCATGAGTTTTAAAACCCGTTTTGCCTCGGGATTTGCGATTGCCCCTCTGATGGCACCAGGTAATAAACCAATGCGCGGCAAGAGGCCGAGACGAGACAGTGCTGGAATCTGTATTGCCAATTGCAAGACACCGCCCAAAAGAACACCAATGCTGAGTGCATAGATTGGCTGTTCCAAATGGGGCGCCAAGAAAAGAGCGCTAGCAATTAAGGCTAAGTTGAGTAAAACGGGTGTAAAGGCAGGGATGGCAAAGCGCTGAAAGGTGTTCAAAATACCGGCTGACAGCGAAACCATTGAGATCAGACCAATGTAAGGGAACATTATTCTGGTCATGACAACGCTAGCCTCATAAGCTGGCCCACCACTAAAGCCTGTAGCAATCACCAGAATGAGCACAGGGGCGCCGATTACCCCGAGCAATACCGTGAGCACTAAGGCCCAAAATAAGAGGGTAGAGACTGCATTAACGAGGATTTGAGCCTGTTTTTGATCCCCATCTTTGGAGATTTCACCCAAAATCGGCACAAATGCCTGAGAAAAGGCGCCTTCAGCGAATAAGCGACGTAATAAATTCGGTAGCCTAAAAGCAACATTAAAGGCATCTGTCCACTCGGAGGCCCCGAAACTACGGGCAATTAAGGTTTCTCGTAGCAATCCCGTAATACGGGACAGCATGGTGAGGGAGCTAACCTTAGCGGCGGCAGAAAGCAAGTTCATGAGCCGATTTTCACCTATTTATGGGTCGACTGGGCTTTTTTGCCCCTTTAAGGTAAAATCTTGGGTTTTGGCGAGCTTGCTTATGAGTCTAGCAAGTCCGCAGGATTTTTAACTAATCGCATTTTGCAATTTATAGAGGCAAGGTTTAAAGATGGCCAATACAGCACAAGCGCGCAAACGCGCACGCCAGGCAGTAAAACAGAACGAGCATAACTCCAGTTTGCGCTCAAAACTCCGCACTTCCGTTAAGGCAGTTCGTAAAGCGATCGACACTGGTGATAAAGCTGCTGCAGCGAAAGTATTCGCAGCAACTCAAGCAACAATCGACAAGATTGCTGATAAAAAGATTGCTCATAAAAATACTGCAGCACGTCAGAAGTCACGTTTGTCTGCAGCTATCAAGGCGATGGCAGCGTAATACAGTATTCGTTTTAGGCTGGTCGATTCATTTCGATCTAAGCCCGCTCCTCATCAGAGCGGGTTTTTGTTTTTAGGACTGGGTTTGGGATTTGGGTTCGAATTCACAAGCCTCTTCGATCGGAAGGTCGTTGTCTTTGGCAAAGTTGCAAACAAAGTCAAGCGCCCTCGGATCAAGATCACCCAGTCTGGTGTCAATAACAACGCATTTCACTGCAGCAATCACGACTGGTATGACATAGGGTGAATAAGTGAAGCGTGGGTCTCCTAAGTCTCCTGGAGGGCGAAAAGTTGCCATTACCCCACACAAACGCTCCGCCCAATCACTAGGTCGAAATGGTTTGCCAGAAGTGGTAATGCCTTGAATGAAAAGCTTTTTGTGGTTCAAGTTCGCGTCAAGAAGGTGTTAGGAATCGGTATTGCTAAGCCCTCTAGCTTAACAGCCCGAGTTAGCCGTAAGATGACTTTAGGTTCTCTTTTTGTGCAGTCAACTGTTTTAAGAAAAAAATGCAAGCCAAAACTTTAGTAGAAAGCTCAACTATGACATCTCTGGCAAAGCCTCAAGTGCCCGGTCAGGTCAAGCATTACCTACAGTTTTCTGACCTCACTCGCGAAGAGTATGAATACCTACTCAAGAGAGCAGCATGGTTAAAAGCTAAGTTCAAAAGTTATGAGACTTGGCATCCTTTGCACGATCGTACCTTGGCAATGATTTTTGAAAAACATTCAACACGTACCCGCCTCTCCTTTGAAGCAGGCATTCACCAGCTTGGTGGTCATGCCGTGTACCTAAACACTCGCGATACTCAGTTGGGCCGTGGTGAGCCTGTAGAGGATGCAGCACAAGTAATTTCAAGAATGACCGACATCATCATGATTCGTACTTTCGGTCAGGACGTCATTGAGCGCTTTGCCTCCAATTCCAGGGTTCCTGTCATTAACGGCCTCACTAATGAATTTCATCCTTGCCAAGTATTAGCGGATATTTTTACTTTTGTGGAAGCCCGTGGTCCGATTCAGGGTAAGACGGTTGCTTGGGTGGGTGATGCTAATAATATGGCTTACACCTGGCTTCAGGCTGCTGAATGTTTAGATTTTCAGTTTCGTTTTTCAGCACCAGAAGGTTATCAGTTAGATACTTCGCGCTTAAGCAAGGCTGCAGCAAAACATTTAACCATTTGTGCTGACCCTAAAGATGCATGCAAAGGTGCTGATCTAGTGAGTACTGATGTTTGGACAAGCATGGGTTATGAAGATGAAAACACCTTACGTATGAATGCCTTCAAGGACTGGATGATTGATGAGGAGCTGATGTCATTAGCAAAGCCAGATGCTTTGTTTATGCACTGCTTGCCAGCCCATCGTGGCGAAGAGGTATCTGCTGGCGTCATTGATGGCCCCCAAAGCATTGTGTGGGAAGAGGCAGAAAATCGCTTGCATGTTCAAAAGGCCTTAATGGAGTATTTACTCTGCGGCCGTTTAGATTAAGCTCTTTGTCTTAGTTTGTTATTAGTTAATTTTTGATTGAATAAAAATCATGTCTGATATTAAAAAAGCAGTCCTAGCGTATTCCGGTGGCCTCGACACTAGCGTGATCTTGAAGTGGCTTCAAGATACCTATGGCTGTGAAATCGTCACCTTTACTGCTGACTTAGGTCAGGGCGAAGAGCTCGAGCCGGCACGTGCCAAGGCTTTGCAGTTTGGCATCAAGCCAGAGAATATTTTTATTGACGACTTGCGTGAAGAATTTGTGCGTGACTTTGTTTTCCCAATGTTCCGCGCCAATACGATCTACGAAGGTGAATACTTATTGGGCACCTCGATTGCCCGCCCATTAATTGCTAAGCGCCAAATTGAGATTGCTCGCCTAACTGGTGCTGATGCGGTTTCGCATGGAGCCACTGGTAAAGGCAATGACCAAGTACGTTTTGAGCTGGGCTACTATGCTCTTGAGCCAGGAATTAAAGTGATTGCCCCATGGCGCGAATGGGATCTTCTGTCACGTGAGAAGCTGATGGCATATGCAGAAAAGCATGGCATTCCGGTAGAGATGAAACATAAGCAAGGTGGCTCACCTTACTCCATGGATGCCAACCTCTTGCATATTAGCTATGAAGGCCGTCATTTAGAAAATCCCAATGCTGAAGCTGAAGAGGCTATGTGGCGTTGGACAGTTTCTCCTGAGAAGGCTCCTGATACCCCAGAGATTATTGAAGTTGAATTTAAAGCGGGAGATCCAGTAGCTATCAATGGCCAAACATATAAACCGCATGAGTTATTGGCAGAATTAAATCGTGTTGGCGGCAAGCATGGTATCGGTCGTCTTGATTTAGTTGAAAACCGTTTTGTTGGTATGAAGAGTCGTGGTTGCTATGAAACTCCCGGCGGCACAATCCTTCTAAAGGCCCACCGTGGCATTGAGAGCATTACCCTTGATCGTGAAGTGGCTCACTTGAAGGATGACTTAATGCCGCGTTACGCTAGCCTAATCTACAACGGGCTGTGGTGGTCGCCAGAACGACTTGCTTTACAAAGCTTGATCGACCATACACAACAGATGGTCAATGGTGTAGTGCGCCTCAAGCTTTACAAAGGCTCTGTATCCGTGATTTCGCGGGATTCGGAAAATACTTTGTTCGATCAAAATATTGCAACGTTTGATGATGATGGTGGTGCATATAACCAAGCTGATGCTGGCGGCTTTATTAAGCTCAATGCGCTGCGTATGCGAATTGCTGAAATTGCAAAGCGTAAACGTGCAACGAAGTAATCAGACCCAACTAGTTTAGAAAGAACCAAGATGCAATTTGATCAAGTATCAGTAGGCAAAAAAGCCAATGTATTTTTTGATGGTAAATGTATTTCCCATACCGTGACTTTGCCAAATGGAGTTCGCAAGTCAGTTGGTGTGGTACTACCTAGTACCTTGCGCTTTGACTTAAGTACTAAAGAGGTGATGGAAGTGGTAGATGGCACTGCTTTTGTGAGTATTAATGGCGCTCCAGAGCAAGCATTCAAAGCAGGTCAAAGCTGGGAAGTAGAAAAGGGTGGTTATTTCATCATCCGTGCTGAACAGCCAGTGCATTACGTTTGCCACTTTGAATAGATAGGAATATCTAAAGATTAAAAAACCACCTGCGGGTGGTTTTTTATTGGTCCTCAGTTCTATATTCAGCTATTCGTTTATTGACATCACCCTGAAGGTTGTGAACCGCGCGTATGAATGAAAAGTAGTCAGATTCCTCACCTACTGGAATATGGTTTGTAGATGCTCGTGTTTGAATATCATTTAGCTTTTGTTTCAATGCCTTCAGTCCTTCCAAAGTGAGGTCGGGGCTGTTTAACTTTTGGTTCAGGGTAATTAATTCTGTATAGTCGCGACTGGTTTTGATTTTATAGCGAATATTTCTAAGGTGAAGGTTGAGTTTGGTGAGTGGATATAGGATGGCCCATAGAGTAAATAAATATAAGGAAAAGCGGTCAACTAGAGTTGCTGCCCAAAAAGGGAAATAATTGAGCAGTACAGGAGGACCATAATCATAAAAGCGCTGAGCTATTGGGCTTAACTCAATGAGCGGGTCCATATACACTGGAAACTCATTTCTTTTGGAGAAAAATAAACTCTCAGCACTTCTTTCAGCATCTCTTGCTGCCAAGAGAACGGCTAATTGCACAGTAGGGTGGGTATCCCTTCTAACAGCTAAAGTGGTGGTGATGGCGATAAGCGTGACTGCCTTTTGCGGGATACGCTCAGCGATATCAAACGAACCTGCTGGAACAGTGACTTTCTGAAGAAAAGATAGGTTTTTGGTGTACGCATCTGCCTCGTTAAAATCGTATAGCTTTAAATCTGGATTCTTGGCTAGTAATCTGACATTAGCATCATAGGCTTGACCAATAAATATCACCGCATCTAATTTACCCTCTTGGAGTTCGCCTAATTGCTCTCCTAGGCGATTAGAAATAAAGTTTTTATTATTCCTAATTTCGATGTGGTTTAAGGCAAAGAGCTTTTCAGTTAAAACAAATCTACCACTCTTTGTAGGGCCAACACCCACTTTATATTTTGCCAAATCGGCTAAAGCAGACATCCCGCCAATCTCTTTTCGATAAAAAATCCAAATGGGTTCGTAATCAATGCTTCCTAAGGAATAAAACGATTTATTGGTTTCGGGATCAAGAGCCCCGGGAATTAAAAAAGCTACATTGACTTCGCTAGAGGGATCTTTGAGTAGCTCTGCATTTTGTAAAGTTCCATCGGAGGTACGGATGTCGTATTTAAAGCCTGTGTTTTCCACAAATCCTCTAGATTTTTCTGCCATCAAATACCAGCTGCTACCTTTTTGATCTGCGGCTAAGATAATCTCTTTGGTGGAGGTGTGGCCTAATAAATAAATAAAGGCTAAGAGACCAACAAGAAGAGTCAATACCAAAAGCTTTTGTTCAGAGAAAAGCTCTTTAAGTGCTTTGATCTCGTCACCAATAATCCGCAATAGATATTTATCGGAATTTGGCTTGGGGTTATCTTGGCGTTTCAAAGGGATCGCTTTATTGGAATATTCAACTACTTATTTTCTTGGTAGCCCTGTAATAACAGTGCCCGGGACAATGACCCTCTCTGAGAACCATTGCTTATTCATCTCTAGTGCGTAACGAATCGTAGCTTTAGGACAGTGACTATTTAAAGTCTCTGCTTGCATCTCTTCAATATTCACAATCCTGCCATCGTCAGCAATGAAGGCAATGGATAAGGGGATCTTGGTGTTGTTCATCCAAAAGCAATGACCAGCCTTTTGTTCAAACACAAATAGCATTCCAGAATTGGTAGGCATGCTAGTGCGATTCATGAGTCCTACTTCCCTGGCTTTGGGCGTATCTGCGAGCTCTGCTTGAATTCGGTAGATGCCTGTTTTTAATTCAATAGTGGGTAGACCAACATTAACTTGTGCCAAGGCAAGGCTGGCGCCGAAAAAGAGGCTATAGATAAATAGCTTGAAAATCATTTTTGGGGGCATAAGCATGAGGATCATTTTAAGTGAAGCTATTTGTAGACGAAAAAAAACCCAGGAACAAGTCCTGGGTTTTCGATAATGATCTAAGGACGATTAAGCCGCTTGGATATTGGTAGCTTGCTTGCCTTTAGGGCCTTGGGTAATGTCAAACGTTACCTTTTGGTTTTCCTTAAG
>Ga0208496_1000171_pt1 | contig 22356 bp, 13 predicted proteins | sample CryBogmetaGMA2M_FD_184552 | JGI IMG/M metagenome (GOLD analysis project Ga0208496, IMG submission 184552) | Freshwater microbial communities from Crystal Bog, Wisconsin, USA - MA2M (SPAdes) | ecosystem: Environmental > Aquatic > Freshwater > Lake | place: Crystal Bog, Wisconsin, USA | collected... | reverse complement strand
ATTACCATCAGGTATTGGATTTTAACGATGACTACCAAACAAGCGCCAAGCACACTCCAAAAAATGGGTTTAGACAGCCCTATGGCCCTTGCTTTGCATTTGCCGTCTCGATATGAAGATGAGACCGAACTATTTACGATTGAAGAAGCTTTAAATCAAGGGAAATTTAGTTCAGCCCAGACCCAGGGTGTAGTCATTCGAAATCAAGTTCTATTTAGACCCAGAAGGCAGATGTTAGTCACCATAGAAGATGACACGGCCACTTTGCAACTCCGCTTCCTCAATTTTTATCCAAGCCAGCAAAAGCAAATGGCAGTGGGTGCCCATATTCGGGTTCGCGGAGAAGTGCGCGAGGGATTTCAGGGGCCAGAAATGGTTCATCCTACTGTTAAGGCTTTAGCAGCAGATGCCCCATTGCCAACAAGTCTGACGCCAGTCTATCCAGCAAGTGCTGGCGTTTCTCAGCTAGTGATTCGAAAAGCAGTAGCTCAAGCATTGCGTGATCCAAGTTTGCAAGAAAGCTTAGCTGAGTTTTTGCCTAAAAAATTGATGGCAGAACTACTTCCAAATAGTGATTGGCCAAACTTGCAATCAGCCATTACCTATTTACACCAACCTCCTGCTGATGCTAATACGCAAGCATTGCTAGAGAGAACGCATCCTGCCTGGCGCCGGGTACAGTTTGAAGAATTACTCGCCCAGCAAATTTCTTTGAAACGTGCCCATGCTATTCGTAGAGACCGCCATGCGCCTAGCTTTGCTAAGCCGATTAAAGATAAAAGTCTTGAGGCTGACTTGCTTAAAGCCTTGCCATTTAAGCTCACTGCTGCGCAAGACCGTGTTTGGGCAGAAATTGGCAATGATCTAGAAAAATCATTTCCAATGAATAGACTCTTACAAGGAGATGTGGGTAGTGGTAAGACAGTAGTAGCGGCCTTAGCAGCAGCACGTGTCATGGATCATGGTTATCAGGCTGCAGTCATGGCGCCTACAGAAATCTTAGCTGAGCAGCATTACTTAAAAATGAAAGAATGGTTCGAGCCATTAGGTGTTCGTATTGCTTGGCTCTCTGGTAGCTTGAAGGCAAAAGAAAAAAGGTTGGCTCAAGAAATGATTGAGAGTGGGCAAGCACAACTCATTATTGGCACTCATGCTCTCATTCAAGAAAGTGTGAGTTTTTCTAAATTAGGCTTGGCAGTGATTGATGAGCAACATCGTTTTGGGGTCAGGCAGCGTCTAGAGATTCAGCAAAGGCTTGGCTCAGAATTATTTTACTGCCACCAACTAATGATGTCTGCAACACCCATTCCTAGAACTTTGGCGATGACCTATTACGCAGATCTCGATGTATCTGTGATTGATGAGTTGCCCCCAGGAAGAAAGCCAATTGTCACTAAGGTCGTTAAGGCTAGTCGGCGTGATGAGGTGATAGACGGTTTACAAAGCTGGTTATCAAAAGGGTTGCAAGCCTATTGGGTCTGCCCTTTAATCGAAGAGTCTGAAGTGCTGCAATTGCAAACGGCTGTTGAAAGTTTTGAGCAACTCACACAGGCTTTGCCGAACTTTAAAGTTGGCTTAGTGCATGGCCGCTTAAAAGCTGAAGAAAAAGCGGCAGTGATGGCCGCCTTCAAAGCCAATGAAATCCAATTATTAGTAGCCACCACAGTCATTGAGGTGGGAGTAGATGTGCCGAACGCCGCACTCATGGTGATTGAGCATGCAGAGCGTTTTGGTTATGCCCAAATTCATCAACTGCGTGGGCGTGTGGGCCGTGGTTCTGCCGATTCTGTGTGCATCTTGATGTATGCAGAACCCTTATCCATGGCGGCAAAAGAGCGTTTACAGACTTTGCGTGAAGTATCAGATGGCTTTGTTATTGCAGAGCGTGATTTATCCCTCCGGGGCCCTGGTGAATTGCTCGGAGCAAAGCAGTCGGGAGATGCCATGCTTCGCTTTGTAGATTTACAGAGGGATGCTTGGTTAATTGAGTTAGCTCAAAAAGCGGCTGAGCGCTTATTGGCCGAACACACAGACTTGGTAGAGCGTCATCTAGAGCGCTGGCTAGGATCACGCGCTGAATTTCTAAAGGCGTGATAATCACAATATGTCTTTGAGTAATCGTTTTATTTCTTATACGCACCTTATTCGGCTAGATAAACCGATTGGTACCTTATTGCTTTTATGGCCTACCTTGTGGGCTTTATGGCTTGCTAGTGACGGAGTGCCTGACCTCAAAATCCTATTCATATTCATGGTGGGTACTTTTTTGATGCGTAGCGCCGGTTGTGCAATGAATGATTACGCTGATCGAGACTTTGATCGTCATGTGAAGAGAACGCAAGCACGTCCTGTTACAAGCGGTAAGATTTCAGGGAAAGAAGCGGTGCTAGTTGCAGCAATTCTTGCTTTATTGGCATTCTTAATGATCCAGCCACTCAATTCCTATACCAAGAAACTCTCTTTCTTTGCATTAGCAGTAGCTTTCATTTACCCATTTACTAAACGCTTCTTTGCCATGCCTCAAGCAGTGCTAGGCGTCGCTTTTGGTTTTGGCATTCCCATGGCTTATGCTGCCATCTTGAATGATATTCCCCTAGAGGCTTGGATCTTATTCGTGGGAAATATTTTTTGGGCAATAGCATATGACACTGCCTATGCCATGGTTGATCGTGAAGATGATCTACGATTAGGTTTACGTACTTCAGCCATTACCTTTGGCCAATATGATGTTCTGGCAATTGCCATTAGCTATGCCATCTTGTTTGTTAGTCAAATTTGGGTAGCGCAATTGGCAAACCTTAATAATTACTATTTGCTTGGCTGGTTTACAGCTTTGGCTTGCGCTATTTATCATCTAAAGCTGATCTCTACCCGAAAACCTGAAGAATGCTTTGCGGCATTTCGACACAATAATTGGCTAGGCGGATTTTTATTTCTGGGGATTGTGCTTGGCCTTAGCCTGAACTAATCTTTACCTAATTCATCGCCCATCGCTTTGCCACGTTGATTGGCTGCATCAATCGCTTTTTCTAAAATCTCGTGCCAACCTTGCTGCTTCATCACTTCAAGAGCTGCTGCCGTGGTACCGCCTTTAGAAGTAACCCTTTCTCGCAGGACGCCAGCATGTTCGTCAGAGTTATGGGCGAGTTGTGTAGCACCTTCAAGCGTTGCATAAGCAAGTTTTCGAGCGCTTGTTGGATCTAGACCTAATTTTTCACCAGCAGATTGCATGGCTTCTAAAAATGCAAAAACATAAGCAGGCCCACTACCAGAAAGAGCGGTTACTGCATCCATAAGTTTCTCTTCAAGAACCCAGACGCTTTGACCTACTGCATTACAAATGGTTTGCGCTAGGTCACGATCAGATTCATTGACAGCTTTATCGGCAAACAATCCGGTAATACCTTTACCAATTAATGCTGGAGTATTGGGCATCGCTCTTACGCAACGGGCATGGTCTAGCCAACGACTCATATCTTTTAAGCGAATTCCAGCAGCAATACTCAAAATCAGCGGGCCAGGTGCAGATGTATGCTTGAGTTTTGAAGCCAGACCTTTAGCAACAACATTAAAGTCCTGAGGCTTAATAGCCATTATCACTACATTATTTTTAGTGAAATCAAAAGCAATATGCTCTAAAGCACCAATACCTTGGACGCCAAAATCTTCATGCAGCTTTAGCGCGGTTGCCGCATTGGCCTCTACTACTGAAATTTGATTGGAATGAAATCCATTAGCCAGTAAGCCACTAATTAAAGCGCGGCCCATATTGCCACCACCGATAAAAGTGATGTGCACATTGCCATTGTTTTGCTTGTTTTGATTTGTGCTCATTAGCTAATCTTATCGCGCTTCCCAAAAATGGCTGTTCCAACACGAACAATAGTACTGCCTTCAGCAATGGCAGCCTCAAGATCATCGGACATGCCCATCGAGAGGGTGTCAAAGAATTGATACCTGGGATCCGTATAGCGGCTCGTCTGAATTTGTCCAAAACAGTCACGGACTTCGGCAAAAGCTTTGCGCTGTTTAGTGGGATCTGCGTTAGGTGCTGGAATAGCCATTAATCCCCTTAAAACTACATTAGGCATTTTTGAAATCTCATCACAAAGCGCTTTAGCTTCAGAAAGGGGAACACCACTTTTGCTTTCTTCGTCACTGACGTTTACTTGCACACAAAGCTGTAATTCGGCTAGACTCGGAAACTCTCCACGCTGTGCCGATAAACGTTCTGCAATTTTGAGCCGATCGACGCTATGAACCCAGTCAAAATGCTCAGCAAGCTCTCTCGTTTTATTGCTTTGAATTGGCCCAATAAAGTGCCACACCAGCCAAGGGCGTAATTTAGCGAGCCGAGTAATTTTTTCAACCCCCTCTTGGACATAGTTTTCACCAAAAGCAGTTTGTCCTGCATGCATTGCCTCTTCAATTGCGGAAGCTGGGAAAGTTTTGCTAACTGCTAACAGTTCAATTTCTTCAGGCTCACGTTTGGCCGCAAGAGCAGCAAGTTCCATACGCTGCCGTACCTGCATGAGGTTTACTACGATAGAATTCATGTGCGTTTGGAGGATTTGCTAATCATTTGATCAACGATCTCGATCCAATGTAGCACTGGCGTATCTTCTTGCTGTAGATGAGTAATACACCCGATATTGCCAGACACAATGACTTCTGCACCAGATTCTTCGCAAGCTGCATTGAGGTGGCTTAACTTATTCTTGCGCAATTGCTCTGAGAGCTCGGGTTGAGTTACCGAATATGTGCCTGCAGAGCCGCAGCAGAGATGACTATCTGCGCAAAGGCGCACACCAATCCCGAGACTAGATAACAGACCTTCGACTTTCCCACGAATCTGTTGGCCATGTTGCAAAGTGCAAGGCGGATGATAGACCACACCAGGTTTTTGTTCTGAGCCAACCAATTGAATTAATTCATCCTGCAAATCTGGAAGAATTTCAGAAATATCTTTAGTGAGCTTAGAAATCTTCTTTGCTTTATCAGCGTATTGAGGATCATTCACCAAGAGATGACCATAATCTTTCACCATCACACCGCAACCAGATGCCGTCATCACAATTGCCTCAACACCACTTTCAACTAGAGGCCACCAAGCATCAATATTTTGCTTAGCATTGTCTAATCCACCAGCTTGATCATTGAGGTGGTAACGCAGGGCACCACAGCAAGTAGCGTTTGGAGCGCTAATGAGCTGAATTTTTAATGCATCTAAAACGCGTGCAGTTGCTGAATTGATATTTGGTAACATTCCCGGCTGAACACAGCCCTCCAATATGAGCATCTTGCGAGTATGCGAAGTAAGTGGTCTAGCGTATGGATCTGTTGAGTGATCTAGGGCTTTATGTCTAGCTTGGGGGATTTTGCGCCTCATACTGCTTGGCATGATTGGGCGGACAAGACGACCTATAGTCATTGCAGAATTGAATAAAGCCGGTTTAGTCAAACCCTCTTTTAATGCCCAGCGAGTGAGTCGCTCTCCCAGTGGGCGCTTGGATGTACTGTCTTCAGCCCACTTGCGCCCAATGTCGATTAAGTTCCCGTACTTCACGCCGCTAGGGCAGGTGCTTTCACAATTTCGACAAGTGAGGCAGCGGTCCAGATGCATACGGGTTTTTTCTGTGGGGGCTGCGCCTTCAGCCATTTGCTTAATCAGGTAGATACGACCACGTGGACTATCGAGCTCATCACCGAGTATCTGATACGTTGGGCAAGTTGCGGTACAAAAACCGCAGTGAACACAATTACCTAAAATGCTGGCTGCTTCTATTCCTTCTGGAGTATTGGCAAATTTGGGGGCAAGTTGTGTGTACATAGAGATACTTATGGAAGACGATTTGTGGAAAATACGCCAGCAGGATCAAATGCAGATCTCAGACGCTCTTGTACAAGCTCGAGGGCCTGAGAGTGAGTTTGTTCGCTCAGCAATGTAAATCGTTGGAATGCAGGATTAACATTGGCGCCTTGTTTAAAGCGAGTTACGTGGCCACCATGACTAGATGCCAGCTGTTTGATCAGATTAAAGGTCGCTTCATCCCCAGGTGCTTTAATCCAGCGTTGCTGGCCGTGCCACTCTAAGATAATTTCCTTGTCTGAGCCAGGAATGGAGAGTGGTCCACAGGTTGCGGGTAAAGCTAAGCGATAAAGCGTTTGATTGGCGCCAAGATTTTCAAATAGGGGCAGCTTGTGCTCGCGCAAATCATTCCAGAATGTTTCTGCAGATTGTGGGTCTACTTCGCTCGCATTGACCAATGAGTTGATTAGGGGCACGGCTGCTTTGATTGCAGCTACCGCACCTGCTAAGCGAATGCTCAACTGACCTTCTCCATTGGAGTCACCAATCCAGCAGCTTGCTGAAAGGGGCAAAGGCTGGCCGGCCCACTCATTTAAAACACGCAAAGCTTTTTCTTGGGAGATTTGGCAGCGCAGTGTTGCTGTGGCTGCCGGTCGTGGCAACACCTTGACTGATGCCTCTAGTAGCAATGAAAGAGTGCCCATAGATCCTGGTAATAAACGAGAGACATCGTAGCCAGCAACGTTTTTCATTACCTGTCCGCCAAAAGATAAATCCTGTCCTTTGCCATCCATCATCCGCGTACCTAAAACAAAGTCTCGGAAATTACCAGCGCTAATGCGACCAGGGCCAGCTAAACCAGCAGCAATCGCACCACCGAAGGTTGCTTGCTCACCGAAGTTAGGCGGCTCAAATGCCAGTATTTGATTTTTTTCTTTTAAGGCTGCTTCAATTTCTTTCAGGGGTGTACCTGCACAAGCTGTGATGACCAATTCTTCCGGTTGATATTCCAGAATGCCAGAGTAGGGACGAGTATCTAGCTTTGGATGGGCATTGGGGTTGCCATACCAAGATTTTGTACCGCCTCCTTCAATAGAAAGCTTTGTTTGATTCTTAGCTGCACTGAGGATTTGCTCACGAAATGCCTCAATGATGGGATTGGCAGCATTCATTAAAAGCGCTCCAATTCAGGATGCGGTAGTTTGCCTCCGCTAATACGCATGCGGCCGTATTCAGCACAGCGACTCAGTGTTGGGATGCCCTTATCAGGATTGAGAAGCTTTTCTGGATCAAAAGCACTCTTCACGCCCCAGAAAGATTCGCGCTCACCCTCTCCAAACTGAATACACATGGAATTAATCTTTTCGATGCCAACGCCATGTTCACCAGTAATCGTACCGCCAAGCTCAACACAGGCCTCCAAGATCTCGGTCCCAAATTCTTCAGCACGATGCCATTCTTCTACATCGGCGCCATTAAATAGAATCAACGGATGCATATTGCCATCACCCGCATGAAAAACATTCAAGCAACCCAAACCATATTTTTTTTCCATGCCTTGGATGCGCTTTAGCAAAGTAGCAATATGTCTGCGTGGGATAGTGCCATCCATACAATAGTAATCCGCAGCGATTCTCCCTGCTGCCGGGAAGGCATTTTTACGGCCGCTCCAAAACTTGAGACGTTCAGCTTCATCTTTGGATATTTGAATACCGCTAGCACCAGATTGCTCAAGTACTTTAGTCATGCGTTCAATTTCTTCAGCAACTTCTTCGGGAGTGCCATCGGATTCGCAAAGCAAAATAGCTGCTGCCTCTAAGTCATAACCTGCGTTTACAAACTCCTCTACAGCCCTTGTAGTTGCTTGATCCATCATCTCTAAGCCAGCAGGAATAATTCCGGCAGCGATAATTGCTGCAACAGCATTACCGCCTTTTTCGATATCGTCAAAGCTAGCCATAATGACGCGCGCCATTTTTGGTTTGGCTACTAACTTCACAGTAACTTCCGTGACAACCGCTAACATGCCTTCACTGCCCAGAACAATGGCGAGCAAATCTAAACCAGGAGCATCTGGAGCTAAGCTACCAAATTCCACAATCTCACCATTCATTAAAACGCCACGCACGCGCAGAACATTATGAAGAGTGAGCCCATATTTAAGACAGTGCACACCACCAGAGTTTTCATTAACATTGCCGCCGATAGAGCAGGCAATTTGTGATGACGGATCGGGTGCGTAGTAAAGACCTAGATGAGAAACGGCCTCAGAAATCGCTAGATTACGAACCCCAGGTTGAACCACTGCAGTACGAGTAAACGGGTCAATGCTCAGAATTTTTTTGAGCTTAGCAAGAGAAAGTACTAATCCCTGGGAGATCGGCATTGCTCCACCGGATAGCCCAGTCCCAGATCCACGTGGAACCACAGGAATTTTCATTGCAAAGCAGATTTTGAGAATTTGCGCGACTTGCTCTTCCGTTTCTGGAAGGGCTACCGCTAATGGCATCCTTTTATAGGCGGCTAAACCATCACATTCGTAAGGAATCGTGTCCTCAGGCTCCCACAGCAAGGCATGCTCAGGGAGAATTGGGCGCAAGGCTGAAACCAGTTTTGACTGAAGTGCGCTAATTGCAGCGATATCGGGGGGTGGGGTCACCATATTCATAAGAATCATTTTAGCCATTTACCTATAATTAAGCTTATGGGAAATCGACTATCAAAAATCGCCACTAGAACCGGTGATGAGGGCATGACTGGCTTGGGTGACGGAAGTCGCGTTGAGAAGGACCATTTGCGGATTTGCGCCATGGGCGATGTGGATGAGCTGAACTCGGAAATCGGTGTTTTGATGGCTGAGGATATCCCTGAAAGCATTGCACCTGAGTTAAAAGCACTTTTCTTGCAGATCCAGCACGATTTATTTGATTTGGGGGGTGAGCTCTGCATCCCTAATTACAAGCTACTTAAGCCTGAGCACGTAGCTCAATTAGACGTCTGGCTTGAAAAGTACAACAAAGAACTACCCCCTCTAACAGAATTTATTCTGCCTGGCGGTACACGAGCAGCTGCACAAGCGCATGTTTGTCGAACGGTTTGCAGGAGAGCTGAACGCTCGATTGTTAGATTAGGGTGGGCAGAACCTTTATATGATTCGCCTCGGCAGTACGTCAATCGTTTATCCGATTTGTTATTTGTACTATCGCGCATTTTGAATCGTGCTGCCGGTGGAACGGATGTGCTTTGGAAGCATGAAAAAAAAGAGACTAAATAATTTAGTCTCTTTTAGTATTAAGATAATTAATGCCAGTATTTAATTTGCTTATTATTTCTTTTTGCTTCTACGTTTTTTCACTGCAGTAGCTAAGCGCTCTAACACCTTCACCGAATCATCCCAATTGATGCAGGCATCGGTAATGCTCTTGCCGTATTCCAACTGATTCGGATCATCTTTACCAGGTGTAAATTTCTGGGCGCCATCATTGAGATGACTTTCTACCATCACACCAAAAATCTCATTTGATCCAGATTCAATTTGCTTAGCAATATCATCTGCAACGATGATTTGACGCTCATGCTTTTTACTGGAGTTTGCATGTGACAAGTCAATCATTAGGCTGGCTGGAAGCTTTGCTGCTGCAAGCTCTGCACAGGCCTCTTTAACATGCTGTGCTTCATAGTTAGGCTCTTTGCCGCCGCGCAAAATGACATGGCAGTCTTTATTACCCTTAGTTTCTACTACTGATACTTGTCCATTCTTGTGAATGGACAAGAAGTGGTGTGGTCGACCAGCTGCTTGAATAGCATCCGTGGCAATCTTGATATTGCCATCTGTACCATTTTTAAAGCCAATTGGCGCAGATAAACCAGAAGCCAGTTCGCGATGAACTTGACTTTCAGTTGTGCGCGCTCCAATCGCACCCCAAGAGATGAGGTCAGCAATGTATTGCGGAGAAATCACATCAAGGAACTCACTGCCTGCTGGCATACCTTGACGATTAATTTCCATTAGGACCTGGCGAGCAAGTCGCAGGCCTTCTTCGATGCGATAGCTTTCATCGAGATAGGGGTCATTGATTAAACCCTTCCAGCCAACAGTAGTACGTGGTTTTTCAAAATAGACGCGCATCACAATTTCTAGTTCACCAGAAAAACGGTCACGCTCAGATAAGAGGCGTTGACAATACTCCATCGCAGCTTTTGGATCATGAATTGAGCATGGCCCAATGATGACGAGTAAACGATCATCTTTGCCATGAATGATGTCGCGAATCTTCTTGCGAGTTTTACTGATCAGGGCTTCGGTTGGAGTTCCAGAGATCGGAAAAAAGCGAATCAAATGCTCTGGTGGAGGCAGAACAGTAATATTGTCGATACGTTGATCGTCAGTCTCTGACGTTTTATCAACGGCAGAATACCAGTGAGAGTGGTTAGTGTTTTGTTGGCTCATACAGCTATTTTAAGCCGTATCAGGCAGTTCCACCGACAGTCAGGCTATCTATCCTTAAAGTAGGCTGTCCAACCCCAACCGGAAGGCTTTGCCCTTCCTTGCCACAAACCCCAACGCCACCATCCAATTGAAGGTCGTTGCCGATCATAGAGACCTGTTTTAAGGACTCTGGGCCACTGCCAATAATTGTGGCGCCTTTGACGGGATACTGGATTTTGCCGTTTTCAACCCAATAGGCTTCGGATGCTGAAAAGACAAATTTGCCGCTAGTAATGTCTACTTGGCCACCGCCGAAATTGACGGCATATAGACCTCGTTTGATGCTGGCAACAATTTCTTGAGGGTCATCCTTACCTGCCAGCATATAAGTATTTGTCATTCGCGGTAATGGCAGTGAGGCGAAATTCTCGCGCCGACCATTTCCTGTCAGCGGCATTTTCATCAGCCTAGCATTAAGACTATCTTGTATATAGCCTTTTAAAATTCCATCTTCAATCAAAGTAGTGCATTGAGTTGGAGTACCTTCATCATCAATATTGAGCGAACCTCTGCGACCCACCAATGTGCCGTCATCAACAACGGTGACGCCTTTAGCGGCTACACGTTGCCCAATGCGGCCAGCAAAAGCGGACGAGCCTTTGCGATTGAAGTCGCCCTCAAGGCCATGACCCACAGCCTCATGGAGAAGTACGCCTGGCCAACCTGGACCCATCACCACTGTCATTGGTCCAGCAGGTGCAGGACGTGATTCAAGGTTAATTAAGGCTCCATCAACCGCTTCATCAACATAGCGATTAATGAGTTCAGTATCAAAGTAAAGATAGTCATGGCGTGCGCCACCACCAGAAGCACCAGATTCACGCCGTCCATTCTGTTCGGCAATCACGTGTACTGAAAGACGTACTAGCGGGCGAATATCAGCAGCAAGCAACCCATCCGCCCGTACTACTAAGACGACATCAAATTCACCAGCAAGACTAGCCATGACCTTGATGATTCGAGGGTCACGAGCTTTTGCACGCCGCTCAATGCTCTCGAGCAACGCAATCTTTTCTTTGGGTTGCAAAGAGTCTAATGGGTTCATGTCTGAGTAAAGCTTATTCGAAACAGGGTGAAACAATTTACGGGCAACTGCCTGCTTACCACCTTGAGGGCCAATTACGCGAGTCGCTTTGGCTGCTTTACTCAGGGCTTCTAAGTTGATCTCATCTGAATAGGCAAAAGCTGTCTTATCACCATAGATGGCCCGAACCCCAACACCTTGATCTATGTTGAAACTTCCAGATTTCACAGTGCCCTCTTCAAGACTCCAACTTTCACTTCGAGTGTGTTGAAAGTACAAATCAGCATCATCTAGAGAATGGGTGAACATATTGCCAAAAGTTTTATGAAGATCTTGCTCTAAGAGCCCAGTTGGCTCTAGTAAAATAGACTTTGCTAGCTTGAGAAGGTCTGCCTGTTTTTTGGCTTTAGTCCAATTGGCCGGAAATAGTGCTTCAGGTGCGTTCATGTAATTTGACAGATCTTTCTTTAAAGCTTGCGATGTGCAAGGGCGGGTAACTTAGAGCGTACCTCGTTTAATTTATCTTTGCACAAAACTCCTGAAATAAAGCCTTCACCTTCGGGTAGGTTTTCTAAGATAGTGCCCCATGGGTCTATCAACATCGTATTTCCCCAGGTGCGCCGTTGATTCTGGTGAGTGCCGCCCTGTGCGGAGGCCAAGACATAGCATTGATTTTCAATGGCGCGGGCACGTAACAGAATTTCCCAGTGATCTTTGCCAGTGGTATAGGTAAATGCTGCAGGGATGAGATGGCAATCTACTTGCCCGAGTGTTCGATACAGCTCGGGGAAACGCAAGTCATAACAAATGCTCAAACCAAAAGTCCATACCTGACCATCTACAGTGATTTCAAAAGTGCCAGGTTTATCACCGGCTTCAATGGTTTCTGATTCTTGATAGCGTTCTGTACTCGTCTGAAATCCAAACAAATGAATCTTGTCATAGCGCTCAACTCTTTGACCATCTGGATTAAATACAAGACTGGTATTTAATACTTTATTTGGATTGCTCGCTTCAAGAGGAATACTGCCTGCAACTAAATAAATACGATTTTCTTTTGCAATTATTGCTAACTGCTCTTGAATAGGGCCGCTCCCTAGAACTTCTCTCACTTTTACCTTATCTGTGTCTTTTAGACCCATGAGGCAAAAATATTCTGGCAATACTACTAACTGCGCGCCATCATGAGCAGCTGCAGTAACGAGTCTGCTCGCAGTAGCCATATTTTCGCTTACTACTGCTGTAGATACCATCTGAATAGACGCTAGTTTTAATTGTGCTCCGCGGGTTGATGTACTCATGATGAGGTATTAATTTGGGGAATTATTTGGACCAACAGTTGATGGGGTCGTTTTTGAAGGTGTAGCCTGAGAGTTTCCTGCTTCAGGTTTTGTTTGCTCTTTTAGTAAATCTTTGCTGCGGATCGTATTTAAAGTTTTTGTATCGAGAGGTTGACCTTTTTGATCTAGCGGAATCACTTCTGGATTTTCCCATGAACCCTGTACCAAGTAGTCAGATTGAAGATTGCGATTAATTTGATTGGTAATGAGATATTGCCCAACTAAGGCGCCCAGCCCAACAATAGGGTTGATAGCAAAAGCGGCTAGAGAGCCTGCAGTTGCATCAATTGTTGGGAAAATGGTGACTCGAAGATCTTGTGTTTGATTGGGAATATTAATTTGTCCAGACATGGCAACTCTAGCCTGATCTAAGTTCATGGTGAATTGCTTGGTTTGTGCAATACCATTATTGATATCAAAATTGCTATTAATGGAATTAAAAGGAGTTCCCTTAGTAACAATGTTCCCAAGACCACCTTTGAGGTCAAGGGTGGCAAATTTAAACAGACTCTGCAGGCTGAGAACATCCAAAATTTTGGCACCACTGGTATTGACTTCGAGCAAGCGTCCTTTTTCAAGATTCAAATTCACCTTGCCAGAGAGGGTTTCATATTTTGGTTTGTATGGAGAACCGTCCCAATCGATATTGGCAGTTAACTTCCCCTGGCCGCCCTCTACTGATTTTTGGGGGCTCCAGTGAGCAATAATTTGCCCCGCATCTTTAACATTCATATCTATATTAAGACTGCTATGTTCTGTCTGTTTCTGTGCGGGACCAAGCCACTTTCCAGAAATTTTGGAGTTGCCTTGGGGGTTATTAGATTGTATTGATTCGATAGTCATTAAATTATTAGTGACTAGCGTTTTGATTTTTACTTCGCCGAGTTCAGCCTTAGACCAATTTAAATCATCAATCATTAAATCTAAACTAGGAATTGCATCGGGAGTGAGCCTGTTTTTTTCTGGAAGATTTTTAACTCCAGCTTTTGCGGGCTCATTGTTAGTGTTATTGGCAATGAGCGCATCAGGAACTTTTAAGCGACTTAGACGCCCGCTCAGTAGACCGCTGGAATAAGTCTTGTTTGCTGCTTGATATTGAATTTCGCCAGCGATGAGCGGTGAATTAATTCGCGCCTGCCAAACATTATTTTTATTGCTAGCTGATAAATTAATATCCTGCCATGGGCGATTGGCTAAGATTAGCTTCTTCACCTGTGCCGTTAGTTGCAAATCATTTGAAGTGGAGTCATCTATGTTGGATGCAATATTCTTTTTATTTTTATCTTCCAGAAAATCTTGCCAAGCATCAAGATTGAGTTCGGCAGCAATAAGGCTGAGATTAAAGCCTTGTTGAGTTAAGACTGCAGGTGCGCCAATACCCAGGGCATAACGCAATTCATCATTGTCATTGAGATCTCCCTGAAATGAGTAAAGTTCTCCAAGCTTGCCGCTCCAATTAAAGCGAGCTACCCCAGAGTTATTAGGAGCAGTCTTGAAGCTTACTTGCCCCAACATCGGAGTACCCCTGATTTTTTTAACTGGAGCAGGGGCTGCACTTGCCCAGTTACTGAGGTCGATTTTCAGATTTGTCTCACTGCCTATTTTGTTCAAGCTGAGAGTTCCTTCATATTTTGCCGTACCGCTCATTGCCTCAAGGACTGAGGTCGAACCCGTTTTTAATATATTGAGGAAGTAGTTCTTGATAAAGCTTGCAGAAATATCGCCTGTAACGCTAAAGGTTTTTTTGTCAGAGTCTGAAGCAGCACTACTAATCTTTAAAGATCCCCCAAGGAAGTCTGCGGTGACATTTTCAAACTCGGGATTGACTTCAGTGATTCTGATTTGCCCTTTCAGATTTTCAAGTGGAGGTAATTTACCCCATTGCGCTCTATTTCCTGGAAGATCTAAGCGTATATCAACACCAGTTTGGGCGCTTCCTGATAAGGGTAGCTTGAGCCCTAAACCCACTTGCATGGGTCCAGTTACCTGTAAATTTTTCTCGAGCCTATTTTGTTTTTTGGCAAATGGTGAAGCAAGTGCATATTCTAGTATTTGTGCTGCCTCCCCTTGAGCCTTTCCATCGACCGATAGTATGAGTTGCTTTGCACTGACATTAGGAATTTCTGCATGAAATTGACTCAGCGCAACTTGTTTATAGTTTGCCTGCGTAATATTGGTAGTAAAACTTGAATTTTGCATCGCAATCGAACCGCTGACATTGGTCAATGCAGACCAGACCCCTTGGCTTCCTGGTGGTGTTGGGACTGGGTTGAAGGTGGCATCATCAATAGGAAGATTGAGAGTGAAGCTACCATCGTTTTTTTTGGGAAATGGCACTTCGTTTGGATCCCCCTTAATGTGTAAACTTCCTTTTTTGATTACTCCAGCATCAAATGCTGTTCTGAGATAACTTTTGACATCACTGCCCATGCCAACTGGCAAATAACGGTAAGCAGTCTTTAAATTGGCTCTATCAAATTCCATATCCAAAGTCATGAAATCTGGCTTATTTGATTCAGCTAAAACATAGCTAAGGTTCAAGCTGGTGTTGATTTCTGGGTTACTCAATACTAGCTGTTTTGCATTTATGACCCAATTGCCCTTTTCCTTTGCCCAGGAAATTTTCCCGTTTGCCCGATCTAATTTGATTTTTGGATCCACTAGGAGATCATTGACATCAAATTCCACGTCATTCGAATTGAGTGAAAAACTTCCTTGATTTTGATCGCCTGAGATAAAACCTGAAAGATTCGAAACAGAGGGCATAGTTTTATTAATACCCACAAAACTCAGATTAATAAGTTGCGCACTGACGCTGAAATTGAGCTTATTGGATTTAAACCATCCGCCGGGAATTTTTAAAGCAGATAAGGCTGATTTATTTTCTGACCAATGTATATCTAGGTTCTGTAGTTCACCGTCCGCATGAGATGCTTTAATCCATTGATGCACTTTCTTCGATAAGGGAAGGTTGAGTGCAAAGAGGGCAACATCCTCCACTAATATTTTTGGCGAAGAAAATCCAAATTCTTTAATCTCACCATCGGTACCTGGTGGTTTCCAGCGGAAAGTCATCGGACTGAGAATTTCTAGAGCTGCAGTCTTTGGGCTACCTAATTCTCGCCATGCAAATGTTTTTGTAGTGATAGAAATGAGGCCACCCTCAGTTTCTTGAATAAGGTTTGTTTCCAATCTACCCAGTGCAATGGCATCTTCATCTTCTGCTAGTTGAATAGTGAGATTATCAGCAGCAACATAAGCCTCGGCACCATCGGGCTTGCCATTATCTAGCTTTAGTTTTCCTTTTGAACTTAGCTTGCCCTCTAAAGTATTTAAAGGAATCTTGAATACTTGGCTAAGTTGATTGAGATTAAGATCATTTAGATTCCAAGAAACGGTACCAATCCAGTCGCGCCAATTGCCTGCTTGCCCCCCTATATGGTGAGCAAAGTTTGCCTTGATCTCTAAGGGGCCGCTAGTCCATGGTGTAGTGGTCTCCAGCAAAACTTGATGATTGCGAATGCCATTACTAAGCGTAAAATTTTGAATATCAATTGAGGTGACGGGCTTTTTATTTTCTTGATCATCCCAAATAAATTTAACGTCATTCACCGCAATGTTGTTTTGAGAAAATAACCAATTCTCTGCGGCATGATCTCCGGGGTTATTATGAATCGGAATCCCGGCGATCGTAATGATTCCTTTTTTATCGCGCTGAGCATAAATTTGGGCGCCTTGGAAATTGAGCTGATGAAAATAAGGCGCTAAGTGATATAAGGAATTCCAACTTAATTCGCCGCTAATTTTCTGAATTTCTAGCAAGGGATACGTTTTATCTGCGCTATTAAACCGTAATCCTTCGATTTCAAAGTTTGGTCGGAGCCCAGTCCAAGAAACTTGCAGATTATCCATAACAACATCTGCTCCAATGCGGGCACCAATAATCTTTTCCACTGATTCTTTAGATTTTTCAATTTGTGGCCAAACGATGAAGCGAATTCCGAGATGGCCAATGATCAAAAGTGCAAGGATGAAACCGCTCAGAATTAGGATGCGTTTGCGCCAGGCCCCACGAAAACCTTGAGGACGCTTTGCTAATACGCTCTTGAGGCGAGGCGGAATGATGTTTTGCAGCATGGGCTCTATTATCCGTCAGGCTTTAGTCGATCGCCAAGCATCTGTCACTGGACTTTAGCTACGGATTAAGATGAGGGCATGGATGATTTTTCTCGGCAAATTGCCTTTTTAGAGCAACATTCCACCTATGCACGGCGGTGGCTGAATGCTCGCCCTGAGTGGATCGATTGGCTAAGGTCTCAAGCGGGTAAAAAGGTTGATTTACCAGGCATTCGAGATTTGTTAAAAATCTATGGGATTGGCCAAGATCAGTCGCAGCTTGATGAGTCGCAATTTATGGCTAATTTGCGCTCAGCTCGCCAGCGGCTCATGATTTGGATAGCGCTGCGGGACCTCAATGGATTGGCGAGTCTAGATGAGGTGACTCATGGGCTAAGTCATTTCGCTGAGTTGGCAGTTTCTGAGTCTATTGCTTATATTCGTGAGGATTTAAAAGCTCGCTTTGGTCTGCCTTGGAGCAATCCCAATAATGCTGAAATGCCTTTAATAGTTGTGGGCATGGGTAAGCTTGGTGGCCTCGAACTAAATCTATCGTCTGATATTGATTTGATATTTTTGTATGAGCATGAAGGTGAGACTGCAGGTGGACCTAAAAGCCTTTCAAATCATGAATGGTTTACTCGCATGGGCAAACGTCTTATCAAGCTCTTGGCTGAACATGATGAGAATGGCTTTGTTTTTCGTGTGGATATGCGACTCCGACCTAATGGAGACTCGGGCCCTTTAGCTTGTAGCTTAGAAATGCTCGAGGAGTACCTTTTGGTTCAGGGTCGAGAATGGGAGCGCTACGCTTGGATTAAAGGACGTTTGATTGCTCCTTTACCGGGTTCACCAGAGCACTCCTATTGCCTTAAAGAATTAGACCAATTGATTCGCCCATTTGTATATCGCCGTCACTTGGATTATGGGGTGATGGCTTCTATTCGTGAGTTACATGCCCAGATTCAACATGAGGCTGAGAAGCGGTCTACCGGACATCATGGGCGTGAGCGAGATATTAAATTAGGTCGTGGCGGTATTCGAGAAATTGAATTCTTGGCGCAAATGTTTCAATTAATGCGGGGCGGCACTGATCCTCGTTTTAGAGTTCGTCCCACATTGGAGGTTCTCAATCTCATTAAGCAGCGTGGCATCCTAGCAGTTGAAGAGGTAAATACTTTGAGCGCTGCTTATGTTTACTTGCGACGTTTAGAGCATCGTATTCAGGCATGGGATGATCAGCAAACCCATTACCTTCCGGATGATGCCGGAGCTCGTTCCCGTTTAGCGACATTGATGGGGGCGCCCAATAAGAATCACGATACCACTACGTTCATGGATGAGCTAGATCAACATCAAAATAATGTTGCTCGACTTTTTGAAAAAGCTTTTTTATTGGACGATGGCGCGCGACTTGCGCTTGCACCCTTAGCTCTGAATTGGGAGCCAGACCCCAAATTTTTCCCTGGAGCACTTGTGCGTTGGCAGATATGGACAGCTAGTCCAAAGAAAAAACAATTACCAGAAAAAAGCCGTTTAATTTTTGATAACTTGATGCGTAAAGCTGCTGACATTTTGCAGATGGATGGAACAGATCAAGCGAATGCAGATCAGGCCTTATTGCGTTTTTTTGATTTACTTGAGGCGATTGCAAGGCGAAGTGCTTACTTATCAATCCTATCTGAGTACCCCAAGGCTTTATTGAATGTTTTGGATTTACTAAAGGCATCACAGTGGGGCGCGCAGTACCTAACGCAGCATCCCCACCTACTAGATCACTTACTGAACTCCCGCACGGAGAAAGCGCTAATTGAGCGGCCCGAAGAGTATTGGCGTGAAGTCAAGGCTAATGTCAATATTCGTCTTGACGACGTAATGGCTGATGGTGATGGCGCAGAGCGAGCCATGGATATCCTGCGAGTGACACATCACACCGAGACATTTATTACTCTTTTGGCAGACCTGGGGATTGGTGTTGAACAAGCGTTATCAGTAGAGAAAGTAAGTGATCATCTGTCCACCTTAGCAGACCTCATATTACAGATAACATTTGAGCGGGTTTGGCCGGAAGTGGTGCAAAAGTTTGAGCTATCAAAAGAAGAAGTGCCTCCTTTTGGAATTATTGCTTATGGGAAATTGGGCGGGAAGGAACTCGGTTACGCTTCGGATCTAGATTTAGTATTTCTCTATCGAGCAGCTGAATCTGATTACGCTGCACAGGAAGCCTATGCACTTTTTGCTAAACGTATGATTAACTGGCTGACAGCTTTTACTTCTACCGGAAGCTTGTTTGAGATTGATACACGTCTACGTCCCAATGGGTCAGCTGGATTCTTGGTTACTAATGTCATAGCATTCAAAAAGTATCAAATGCGTGAGGGAGATAATGCTGCTTGGGTTTGGGAGCATCAAGCCTTAACGAGGGCGCGTTTTTCAGCGGGCAATCCAGAGCTCGGCTTTGAATTTGATAGCGTTCGTTCAGAGGTGCTTGAGCAAAAGCGTAATGTCGATCATCTGCGTTCTGAAATTTTAGAGATGCGACGTAAAGTGCATGATGGACATCCAAATTCAAGCGCTGAGTTTGATTTGAAGCATGACTCTGGGGGCATGGTTGATATTGAATTTATGGTGCAGTTTTTAGTCCTGGCGTATTCACATCAACATAGGGAATTACTTGGCAACCTTGGCAATATTGCATTACTGAGAATTGCTAGCGAAGTAGGTTTAATTGGAAAAGATCAAGCTCTATCTGTAGGCAATGCTTATCGCTTGTTGAGATCACGTCAACACCGATTACGCTTGAATGGCGCTGATAAAACCCGCATTAATCTTGATGCTGAGCCCGATTTTATTGTTGCTAGAAATGCGGTTGAGGGCCTATGGTTGCAAATCTTCCAAGCAACTTCCGTTGCTTAGGGAGATTTAGTTGTGCTCAAGGAGTTCACGGGCATGACGGCGTGTAGTATCTGTGATTGTTGCTCCGCCCAACATGCGCGCCACTTCTTCGACACGTTCTGCTCTACCCAAGGCGAGTACCCGAGAAATCGTTTTATCAATACTTTGGGATTTGCTGACTTTGAGATGGTGATTGCCTTGGGCGGCTACTTGAGGTAAGTGGGTAACGCACAGTATTTGATGCGATTGACCTAATTGGTTTAACAACTTACCAACTGTTTCTGCGACTGCGCCCCCAATACCAGCATCTACTTCGTCAAATATCAAGGTTGGCGTGAAAGAAGCTTTACTGGTGATCACGCTAATTGCCAAGCTGATGCGGGCAAGTTCCCCCCCAGAAGCTACTTTGGCTAAAGAGCGTGGGGTACTTCCAGCATGGCCTGCAACCAAAAACTCAATTTGCTCAAGGCCATTAGATCCACCCTCTTCAAGCGGTATCAAGGCTATTTCAAGGCGTCCGCCAGCCATAGATAAATTTTGCATTGCTTCTGTCACAAGCTTGCCAAGGTCTGCTGCAGCAAGACCGCGCTTTTGAGAAAGTTGTTTAGCAAGTTTGAGGTAAGAGGCCTCCTCTTGTTTTACCTTTTCCCGCAGGGCATCAATGTTTTGAGATGCAGTTAAGGCATCTAAGCGTTCGGAGGTATCTTGCAGGAGTTTTGGTAACTCATCAACTTCGGTGCGATATTTTCTGGCTGCATTATGAAGAGCTTGCATACGCTCTTCAACCTCTGCAAGTCTTGCTGGGTCTAACTCCACCTTTTGTAGGTATCTGTTGAGACTATGAATCGCTTCATCTAGTTGAATTTGTGCGCTATCTAATGCTTCATTGATAGAGCCTAACGCTGGGTCATGTTCTGCTAATGCGCTGATCGTCCCGCATATCTTAGAAAGACTGGATTCAATCGAGTTATCAGCATCACTTAATACTTCAAGCGCTTCTTGGCAGCCGCTAATAATCTTGGCGCCATTAGCAAGTCTGGAGTGTTCGCTTTGAATGCTCGCCCATTCCCCATCCTGAGGGGAGAGCTCAGAAAGCTCTTCCAGTTGCCACTCTAGCCGCTCACGCTCACGCTCGATATCTTGCCCAGCATTTTCAGCTTGTTGTAAGCGACGACGGGAGTCTTGAAGGGACTTAAAAATTTGAGCCACTTCGGCTGAGAGCGAGAGTAAGCCAGCATGACGATCGAGTAATTCGCGTTGAGCACCACCCTTGAGCAAGAGTTGGTGAGCATGTTGACCATGAATATCTACCAATTGATCACCAGCTTCACGAAGTTGCGCTAATGTAGCAACGCTCCCATTGACGAAAGCACGACTTCGACCATTACTTTCAACGGTTCTCTTGAGTAATAGACTTTGCCCATCATCTTCAACGGGGAAGCCTTGCTCATCAAGCCATTGACTAAAGTGCTTTACTTGTTCAGCATCAATTCTAAAGAGCGCTGAGATTTCTGCACGGTTACAACCCTCGCGAATTTGGCTGCTATCAGCGCGCTCACCAAGCACTAAGCTTAAGGCATCTAAAAGGATGGACTTACCGGCTCCAGTCTCGCCAGTCAATACCGTAAAGCCAGCAGAGAAATCTAATTCGAGCTGATCAACAATGACAAAGTCACGAAGAGAGATGTTTTGAAGCATGTATTAGCGTAGCAAAGAAATCGATATCAGAATGTCGATGGGTACTCATTCCAGTGCAGCTTCTCGCGCAAAGTTTTGTAGTCACTATGATCGCGAGGGTGCAACAGTGTGATGGTTCTATTCGATTGGCGCACCTCAACCTTGTCACCACTTTGCAGATTAGTTTGCGATTGCATGTCAAAATTGACAATGACCTCACGACCATCTACTACTTCAATAATAGTGACGCTGTCCTCTGGTAAAACGATTGGACGATTAGAAAGTGAATGCGGCGCAATGGGCACTAGTAATATGCCTGCAACACGCGGATGCAAAATAGGTCCGCCGGCTGAAAGTGCATAGGCTGTTGATCCTGTTGGCGTAGATACGATCAAACCATCAGAACGCTGGTTATACATAAACGAACCATTGACGTGCACTGCTAATTCCACCATGCCAGAGATGCCAGAGCGATTCACAACCACATCATTGAGTGCTAAAGCGTGGTTTATTTTTTTGCCGTCGCGCAGAACAATGGCATCTAGTAATGTGCGATTGTCAGCCTCATATTCGCCGGCAATCATTTTTGGAAGAATGCTTTGAACAGACTGAATAGGGATATCTGTCATATACCCAAGACGCCCCATATTGATGCCTACCAAGGGAACATTACTGCCGGCCAATTGACGTCCAATACCCAACATGGTGCCGTCGCCACCTAAGACCACCACCAAATCAATTGCACCAGCAAAGTCTTCTACTGTTTTAGTAGGGTAGGTATTTAGGCCAAGATGGGCGGCTGTAGCCCCCTCAATGAAGACTTCGCAGCCCAAGCCCGAAACCAGCTTAGTGAGGTCCTCAAGGTGTTCCTCGATGCCATCTGCTTGGAATTTGCCGACGAGGGCAATCCGGCTAAATGCCTTCTTGGTGGAATTTGGGGATGGGCTTAACATATAACGATTAAACCATAGGCATAAAATCCCTTCCACCATGGATGAACGTTCCC
>Ga0208496_1000170_pt1 | contig 22366 bp, 19 predicted proteins | sample CryBogmetaGMA2M_FD_184552 | JGI IMG/M metagenome (GOLD analysis project Ga0208496, IMG submission 184552) | Freshwater microbial communities from Crystal Bog, Wisconsin, USA - MA2M (SPAdes) | ecosystem: Environmental > Aquatic > Freshwater > Lake | place: Crystal Bog, Wisconsin, USA | collected... | reverse complement strand
CCACCGCCACTCACGATCACCAAACCAGCGTCGATATTGGTTGCAGGCGTGCCTGCGGCCACCGTGATCGGCGCGGTGATGCCCGTCGTCGCGTTCGCGGCCGAACCCGGCAGACCGGACGCACCGGCGCTCTGGGTGGTGAAGGCAAGGCCGGTTGGCTTCAGGAACTCAACCTCATAGCTGCCCGCAGCGAGGTTTTGGAAGCTGTAGTTGCCATTCGCGTCGGACGTGGTTGTCGCCAGGACGGTCGTGCCAGCGGCGTTCAGCAGTTCGACCGTCACGCCGGCTTGTGCGACTTCGCCGCCTTGGTAAACGCCGTCGCCGTTCAGGTCTAGCCAGGTCGAGCCGCTGATCGAGGTCGTCGATACCGCGGCGGTCTGGAAGCCCTGATCGATATAGCTGAAATTGATCCCAGCTGCCGACGTCGCGGTCGCAGCAACGGAGAAGGTCAGCGCGATGCTCACTTGCAGCGAACTATAGGAGCCGGTCAGCGCGATATCGCCAGCGGCGGTTGGGCCGGTTGCATTCGGATTGGCAAGGTTAATCGTCGAACGACCAACCACGACACCGTTGCTCGTAAGGGTTTCGACGGCCTGCAGCAACGAGGCGCCAGGGACCGGGTTGTAGTCGGCGGTCAAGGCCTGCTGAAATCCAGAAATGGCCTGAGACGCGACGTTGGACGAAACCGTGTAGGAGATATTCACCGTGGCCGCATCACCCGGCGCGAAGCTGCCAGCGGCGAATGACGTCCAGGTCAGGCCAGTATAGGTCGGGGCGACACTGATCGCACCCGACTGCTCAGCCGGCGTTGTGCCTGCCGCGACAAACGGCGAGAGGTAACTGAAATCGGTACCGGGAACCGTATCGGTTTCACTGACCGTCACCGCGGAAAAATTCAACGCCCCAGAAGACGTTGCCGCGTAAGTTTGGGTATATGTTTGCGAAGTCATTGAAATTCCCCGGCAGAACGGTCAGTAAAAAACGTGTATTCAAACGGCAGTTTAGACAGCCGACACCTGACGGCGACGGATCGCGGCCAAGGCAATCCCACCCAAAGCCAGCAAACCCAACGCTGCCGGTTCCGGCACGCGGTTCACATAAATATTGGCACTGGTGATGACGCTGGCGGTCGGGCCAATCGGCTGAATGTCTGCATTGATGTAGACCACCGACTGGGGCGAGAAGGACAAACGATTGGTCGGCGAGGACGGATCGGTGTTCGCGGTCGGGTTAAGGGTCGATCCCAAGCTGCCACCGGCGTTACTCGCCGTCATGCCATCGGCCAATATGCCGGTGCCGTTCACACTGCCACCGATACCGTTGATGTAATGCAGGCTGGAGTTGGGCGTATTCGTGCCATCCAGCGACAGTACCCAGAACGTCACGTTCAGATCTGACGTGACAGAATGGTTCCAAACGGTCGAGTTCGCCGGGCTAATGGTGATTGCAAAGCTGCCCGGGCCGGCACTGCCAAGGCTGTTCGCATCGATCGCCCAGGTTGTAGTTGCGCAGCTCGCGTTACCCGTCGCGGTACAGGCGACGCTTTCGATCAGCAAATTACCAACCTGCAGCGAGGTAATGGTGCCTTGATAAAGCGCGATCGCCGAGGCAGGTGTCGGCGCCATCACAGCAGCAGCCAACAAGACCCATACGCCAGCTATCGCACGTAGCACTACTGATTTCGTCACTCAAACCCCCGATCGGCCGCTCATAAATAAGACAAAGACAGAAAATTTCACAAATCGTTGTGCGTCATGGTGACGTATCGACGATGTGCAGCAGGGGGTCAAGTTCATAATAGTTGACATACCGCAAATTCTAAGTGCGATTTTTTATGTTTTAAATCAATGATTTATGGAGGCGCTGTGGGGCACATTCGGGGCATGGCGCCGCATTTGTTAAGACATATTGCGACAATGTGAACCGGCATGGTCGACCGACGCAAGCCGACCAAAAGAACGGGGCCCCCGAAGGAGCCCCGAGACAGACGCTTATAGCCGTTGGGATTTAGGGTTTAGGCGCTGCTTTCTTCGGTACGGCTTTTTTCGCCGCAGGCTTCGCCGTGGCAGCAACCTTTTTGGCCGGTGCCGGCTTGGCGGCCGAAGCCTTAGCCGCCGTCGTTTTTGGAGCTGGCTTGGCAGCCTTTGCCGGCGCTTTAACGGGTGCTTTGACTGACGCTTTGACTGGCGCTTTGACGGAAGCTTTGACTGAAACTTTGACTGGCGCCATGGCCGGCACTTTGGCGGACGGGGCTTTGGTGGACGGCTTGATCGCCGGCGTAGCGGCGGGCTTGGCCGTGGCTGCCTTCGCGGGCGCGGCTTTCGCTGGGGCTACCTTCGTGGCTGATTTTGCCGCCGGCTTTGCGGGGGCCGCTTTTGTGACGGCCGGCTTTGCTGAGGCAACAACCTTGGCCGGAGCAGCTTTGGCTGGCTTGGCCTTCGCCGGAGTGGCTTTTGCCGCGACAGCTTTTGCAGCGGTGGCTTTTGCTGGAACTGACTTCCCTGGGGCTGACTTCCCTGGGGCTGGCTTCGGTGGGGCCGCCTTCGCGGCAGGCTTGAGGGTTTTCGTTGCCGCGCGCACGGCTAACGGCTGGGCCCGCAGTGTTGTTACGTCTTCATGCGACATCACGATACGCTCCTGTGGCGGCCGGCCACATGCACACCTGAATCGGTGCGACGCGGCCGGTCGTGAGATTGACGGTGGCATGGGCGGAACGGCGTTCGGCTTCAGACATGGCACTCTCTGGCGCCTGCGGCCGCAACCGCGCCACCAGATCAACGCCACGGTTCGACAGCAGACGTCCGGCCGCCCCAAGCGACACACGCCAATCCCAGCGCGGAGGGCACAGGAAAGCGATCGGGAAATATCGGGGACGGACAGTGCGAGCGGATGAAAGACGAAACAGTCCGTCGCGCGCCCTAGCGACGCGCTGGATAAATCCTCGGACAGGATTTCGGTTCATTGACCGCGACCTTCTCTGTCGAGACTGCTGTCGTTGCAGCATTCGCGCAGTGCGAATCGACTTGACAACACCCAAATCCGCTATCCGCTCTCCCGTCGTGACATGTCAACAAAATAGCGTTCATTGCAGTGTCATACAGCGCAAAAAAAATGGCCGCGGCATTGCTGCCGCGGCCATGTAACGTTTGGCGCCTGCGCTTACGGGCGCGCGGCGAGCGGCACGAAGGCCAAGTTCTCCGGGCCAAAATAATTGGCGGTTGGGCGGATGATCTTGTTGTCCACACGCTGTTCGATCACGTGCGCGCTCCAGCCGGCGGTGCGGGCGATCACGAAGAGCGGCGTGAACATCGCCGTCGGCACACCCATCATGTGATATGAAACGGCACTGAACCAATCCAGATTGGCGAACATCTTCTTGGCGTCCATCATCACCGTTTCAATGCGCTCGGCGATGTCAAACATCTTTGTGCTGCCTGCTTCTTTCGAAAGTTGCAGCGCCACGTCCTTGATCACCTTGTTGCGCGGATCGGCGATTGTGTACACCGGGTGGCCGAAGCCGATGATCACTTCCTTGGCGGCCATACGGGCTTTGATGTCGGCTTCCGCCGCATCGGGCGTATCGTAACGCTTCTGGATTTCGAACGCGACTTCGTTGGCGCCGCCATGCTTGGGGCCACGCAGCGCACCGATGCCGCCGGCCAGCGCGGAATACATATCCGAGCCGGTGCCAGCGACGACGCGGCAGGCGAACGTCGAGGCGTTGAACTCATGTTCGGCATAGAGGTTCAGCGAAGTTTGCATCGCCCGCTCCCACGACGCGCTCGGCGCGGCGCCGTGCAGCAGGTGCAAGAAGTGCCCGGCAATGGTGTCGTCATCCGTCTCGACCTCGATGCGACGGCCGTTCTGCGTCCAGTGATGCCAGTAGAGCAGCATGGAACCGAGCGAGGCCATGAGGCGGTCGGCGATGTCGCGCGCGCCGGGGATATTGTGGTCGTCTTTTTCGGGCATGATGCAGCCGAGCATCGAGACGCCGGTGCGCATCACATCCATCGGGTGTGCCGCCGCCGGGATTTGTTCCAGCACCGCGCGTAGATCGGCCGGCAGGCCGCGCAAGGCCTTGAGCTTGGCCTTGTAGGCCTTCAGTTCGGCGACGTTGGGCAAGGTGCCGTGCACGAGCAAATGCGCCAGTTCTTCGAACTCACAGGTCTCGGCAATGTCGAGAATATCGTAGCCACGGTAATGCAGATCATTGCCGGTACGGCCGACGGTGCACAATGCGGTGTTACCAGCGGTAATGCCGGACAGCGCCACCGATTTCTTCGGCTTGTTGACGACGGTTTCGCTCATGGTTCGATCCTCCTGAAGCGGGGCTGCTTGCACTGGCACGCAGCCCCGCGGTCAAACAACAGCCAGGTTTGGCGTTAGAAAATGCCCGGCTTGCTCACCGCCAGCGCACCGGCTGGCAAAGCGACGTTCAACTGGTGCAATTCGCCCGCCTTCAATGACGGCAGATTCTGCGCCGCTTCGATGAAACGCGCCACCTCGGCCGGGGCCAGGATGCCTTCGGTCAGGATGCGGAACTTGTTGATGTAGTCCGCCCGGCCAAACGGCTTGGCGCCATTCGGATGCGCATTCGCCACCGCGAGTTCATCCACCAGCGTGCTGCCGTCTTGCATGGTGATTTCCACCCGGCCACCGAATGCCAGTTCGTTCGGGTCCTTGGCGTGGTAGCGACGGGTCCACTCCGCGTCCTCGCAGGTTTCCATCTTGTGCCACAGCGCCACCGTATCCGGCCGCGCGGCCCGTTCCGGCGCGTAGCTTTTGACGTGATGCCAGAAGCCGTCCTGCAGGGCGACGGTGAAAATGTACATGATGGAGTGGTCGAGAGTTTCGCGGCTCGCCGTCGGGTCCATCTTCTGCGGATCGTTGGCGCCGGTGCCGATTACGTAATGGGTGTGATGGCTGGTGTGCAGCATGATTTTGGCGATCTTGCTGGTATCGGCAATCTTCTCGCGCATGCGGAAAGCGAGATCGATCAGCGCCTGGCTCTGGTATTCCGCGCTGTGTTCCTTGGTGTAGCTGGACAGTATGGCGCGCTTGGCCTCGCCTGCTTCCGGCAGCGGCACGTGGTAGACGCCGTTTTTGTTGTTCAGCATCCAGGCAATGACCGAGTCTTCCCCTTCATAAATCGGGCTCGGTGCGCCTTCGCCGCGCATCACGCGATCAACGGCTTCCACCGCCAGCTTGCCGGCATGGGCGGGGGCGTAGGCTTTCCAGCTGCTGATCTCACCCTTGCGCGACTGGCGGGTGGTGAAGCTGACATGCACCGCCTGCTGCACGGCCTGGAAGATCACATCCTGCGGGAGGCCGAGCAGGGTGCCGATGCCGCCGGCCTGCGCCGGGCAGAGATGGGCGATATGGTCGATCTTGCGTTCGTGCAGGCAGATGGCGCGCACCAGATCGATATGAATTTCGTAGCCAGTGGCCGCACCGCGAATGAAGTCCGCGCCGGATTTGCCCATGGTCTGCGCCACGGCCAGGATCGGCGGGATGTTGTCGCCGGGATGCGAGTAATCGGCGGCCAGGAAGGTGTCGTGCATATCGAGTTCGCGCACCGCGGTGCCGTTCGCCCAGGCGGCCCATTCCGGGCTGAAGCGCTGGTCTGACGACACGCCGAATACGGTTGCCCCGCCGGCGCGCGCGTGGCCGAGCGCCATGCCGCGAGCGGATGTGACCGGGCGGCGGTTAATGGCGGCGATGGCGACCGAGGCGTTGTCGATCACCCGGTTGATGATCATGTCCGCCGTGTCCTGCGGCACCGCAACCGGGTCTGCCGCCACGCCGGCGAGCTTCCAGGCCAGTTGGTCTTCGCGCGGCAGATTCACCTTCGACGGGTAGACTTTAACCTCGTGCAACTTCATCTCGGCTTCCTTCGAAAAAAGACATTATGAACCGCGACCGAAGTCCGGCCAACGGGCCCGATACGCGGCGAGCGTCGGATGCCTTGGCGGCGACGGCGGACGGGTCTAGCGTGGCCCCCGCGACTTCCTAGTTCCACGTTTCCCGCACGGCAAGCACCAGGCCCGCGATGGCCGGCCCGCGATCTGCCCGCAGGTGAGGCGTGATGCTGGTGGCCGTGCGCCAACAAATAGTGTATTGCAGTGCAGCATGCGGCTGAACAACGCCGCCGAGGAACGCTTAATGCCCCAAATTGCCCCTGCCGCAACCGCAACCACGGACTTGGTGCGCTGGCCGCCGGCCCGTGACGAGGCCGACGCTGGTGATACGCTGCCGCCGTTGCCGACGATGCTGAAACGCGGTTTGTTCTGCACCTGTCCGGCATGTGGCAAGGCGAAATTGTTCAACGGGTTCCTGCGCGTAGCAAAGCAATGCAGCGCCTGTGGCACGGATTTCAGCCAGATCCGCGCCGATGATGCGCCGCCCTATTTCACTATTTTCGCCACCGGCCACATTGTCGTGCCGTTGATGCTGTGGCTGGAGCGGGCCGAGACGCCACCGCTTTGGGTGCATAGCGCGATTTTTCTGCCGTTAACCGTGGTTTTGGCGATGGCGATGATCCGGCCGATTAAAGGCGCGACCATTGGCGGTATGCTGAAGCTGGGCTTGACCACGCCGGACATGCCGCCCCGCAATGCCTGACACGGCGCGGCTTGCACGCATTTCCCTGGAAGGTGAGGCGCTGATGCGCCTGTCGCCGCTGGTGGAGGCCGAGCGCGCACAGGCGGTAGCGGACCTCCAGGCGGAAAATCGCTTCCGGCCGATCACGATCTCCGCCGAAGGTCCCTACGCGCTGCGACTGTCCATTCAGGAAGGTCGGCTGGTGTTTGATATCCGGGCGATGGATGACAGCCCGTTGATTGCCATCGTGTTGGCGATGGGGCCGTTCCGTGGCCTGATCCGCGACTATCAGATGCTGATCGAAAGCCATATCAAAGCCGTTGAGGAAGGGCGCGAGGCGCGCATCCAGGCGATCGATATGGGCCGGCGCGGCCTGCATAATGAAGGCGCCACCCTGATGACCCGCCGGCTGGAAGGCAAAGTGGCCATCGATTTTGAAACCGCGCGCCGGCTGTTCACCCTGGTCTGCGTGCTGCACCAGCGCGTGTGAGGACTCTCCCATGAAAATCGACGGTATCCATTATCGCAGCGTCTGGCTGGATCGCGACGACGGCTGGCGGGTGCATATCTTTGACCAGACGAAGTTGCCTTGGGCGCTGGAGGTGCTGGACCTGACCGATCTGGCGCAGGCGGCGCACGCGATCCGGTCCATGCAAACGCGGGGGGCGCCGTTGATTGGCGCGGTGGCCGCCTATGGCGTGTGCCTCGGTTTGCGGGCCGATGCCTCCGATGCCGGGTTGACGGCACACGCGGCGACGCTGGGTGCCACACGGCCAACGGCGGTGAACCTGCATTGGGCACTGGCAAGGATGGTGGAGCGGCTGCGCGAGGTGGCGCCAGCGGATCGGGTGGGTGCGGCGTATGCCGAGGCTGGGCGCATCGCCGATGAGGACGCGGCACAATGCGAGGCGATTGGCCGTTATGGGCTGGAGTTGATCAGCGAGATTGCTGCCCGCAAGGGGCGGGTGAACGTGCTGACCCACTGCAATGCCGGCTGGCTGGCGACGGTGGATTGGGGCACCGCGCTGGCACCGATCTATATGGCGGAGATGCAGGGGATCGACCTGCATGTCTGGGTGGATGAAACCCGGCCGCGTAACCAGGGCGCGGCGCTGACGGCGTGGGAGTTGGGCAGCCACGGGGTGAAGCATACCGTGATTGCCGACAATGCCGGCGGCCATTTGATGCAGCATGGCGAGGTAGATCTGGTGATTGTCGGCACCGACCGGGTCACCCGCACCGGGGATGTGTGCAACAAGATTGGCACTTATCTGAAGGCGCTGGCGGCGTTTGATAACGGGGTGCCGTTCTGGGTGGCGACGCCCTCAACCACCATCGACTGGACGGTGGCCGACGGGGTGCGCGAAATCCCCATCGAGGAACGCGCCGCCAGCGAGGTGACGGTGATGACCGGCCCGACCGCCGATGGAAGCCTGGCCTCGATCCGCATTACCCCCAGCTTTAGCGCCGCCGCCAATCCGGCCTTTGATGTGACCCCTGCCCGGCTGGTGACGGGACTGATTACCGAGCGCGGGCTGTGCGCGGCCACCAACGCCGGCTTGGCCGGGCTGTTTCCGGGCATGACACCGGCGTCATAATTTCGCGCTTGCCGCCCGCCCCGCCGCGCCGCAGTGTAGGGGGCGGCGTCATGGTTAGGGAAAACGCAGTTTTGACGGAGTTTTTGGCCGATTGGGCCAGCTATCTCGGCACGGTGATCCCTGGGTTCGCCGGATTTTGGGCCGAGTGGGGGATATATCTCGGCGGGGCGATCTGGGCCTTTTTCGAGGGCGAGACCTTTGTGCTGTTCGCCGCTGCGGCCGGACGTAAGTTCGGCACCGTCGATCCGTGGCTGCTGCTGGTCAGCGTCTGGATCGGCTCCTGCGCCGGAGACCAGCTGTGGTTTTACCTCGGGCGTAAATTTGGCAGCAAGGCGTTGCACAAGATCCCGGCGGCGGAAAAGCGCCTGGCGTCGGCGTTCCGCTTTCTGGACCGCAATGGCACGGTTTTCGTGCTGACCTTTCGCTTTGTCTATGGCATCCGCAACGTTTCCTCCGCCGCATGCGGCATAGCGGGCATGAGCCGGACCCGCTTCACTGTGCTCAACATCATCGGCGCCGGGCTGTGGGCGGGCACGTTTGTCGCGGCTGGCTGGTATCTGGCGGCGATGATCGGCAAGCGGCATGTGTGGTGGTTGCTGTCGATCGCCGGCTTCGCGCTGTTCGCCTTCCTGGTGATCAAATATCTGCGCGCGCGCCGGCAAGCCTCGGACGACGCCGCATCCCTGAAGCGGGACGCGGCGCCTTAGCCTCAGGCGATGCCGTCAAACAAGGCCGTGGTGATGTAGCGTTCGGCGAACGAGGGGATGATCACCACGATCTGCTTGCCGGCCCATTCCGGGCGGGCGGCGAGCTTGAGCGCGGCGGCCAGCGCCGCCCCAGAGGAAATGCCGGCCGGAATGCCGTCCGTGCGCGCCAGACGGCGCGAGGTGGCCATCGCTTCGTCACCGGTGATTTGAATAATCTCGTCAATCAGGCCGGTTTCCAGCACGGACGGCACGAAGCCGGCACCGATGCCCTGAATGGGGTGCGGTGCGGGGCTGCCGCCGGAGAGCACCGGGCTCGCCGTCGGTTCGACCGCAAACATCTTCAGGCCCGGCTTGCGCGCCTTCAGCACCTGGCCGATGCCGGTCAGGCTGCCGCCGGTGCCGACGCCGGAGATGACTGCATCGACCTTGCCGTCCGTGTCGAACCAGATTTCCTCCGCCGTGGTCTGGCGATGAATTTCCGGGTTGGATTTGTTGGCGAACTGGTCCGGCATGACCGCGCCGGGGTTTTCGGCCAGCAATTCATTGGCCTTGGCAATCGCGCCGCCCATGCCTTTTTCACGCGGGGTGAGCACCAGTTCGGCGCCGAGGAAGGCCAGCATTTTACGCCGCTCGATCGAGACCGATTCCGGCATGGTCAGGACCAACTGATAGCCGCGCGCGGCGCAGACGAAGGCGAGGCCGATGCCGGTGTTGCCCGAGGTCGGCTCAATCACCTTGGCGCCGGGCTGCAAGGTGCCCGAGGCTTCCAGTGCCAGGATCATGTTGACGCCGATACGGTCTTTGACGCTGGATATCGGATTGAAGAACTCCAGCTTCAGCAGAATATCGGCCTTGATGCCGTCTTCGGCGGTGATGTTGGGGATGCGGACCAGCGGGGTGTTGCCGATGGTTTCGGCAATGCTGTCATAGATGCGGCCGCGCAGCGGGCGGTCGAAGCGAAGCGGCGGACGGCTGGACATGGCGTGACTCCGGCGGTTGGATTATTATTCACGAAAATAAATCGTATAATAAACAATATACGAAAACAACCGGGTTCTACAAGGGTTGGCTATTTTACCTGCCCGTCGCCATCCAATGCCTTGGCGCCGCCGAGCAGCACATTGCCTTTGAGCATCGCCTCCGTCGCGGTGCGGTTGACGACCAGATAGGAGCTGTAGCCGCCATCGACGGTGAAGCGGTTATTCTCCACCACGATCTCTGGCGTGGGCTGATCGACGCCGCCCAACCCGATTACCACAGCACCAGTGTGGTTTTCAGATTTAGGACCTTTTTGAATGTGGTTATCCCGCACGATCACGGTGCCGCCATTCGAGGCCTCGATCGCATAGCTCGACGTGCCGTCCGGGCCATCGGCGATATCGCAGCCCGTTACGACCAGCCGGCGGCCGCGTGATTTGATGTGGTGGCCTTCCTTGGTTTCGAAAAATTTGCTGCCCTCGATGGTCAGCGAGGCGACGTGGCCGATATAGATGCCATGCGCGCAGGCGTTGGCGCAGACGCCGTTGCGCAGAAATGCGCTGTCACGGATGACGATGTTGGCGTCCGGAAGGTCGCCGGCGAGAATGCCATTCTCGTTATTGATGAACTTCACATGGTCGATGGTCAGATTGCCGCCCTGGGCGCGAATGCCGGCGCCGTTGCGGTCTGGCACCCGGGCGCGCTGCAAGGTGAGGTTGCGGATGGTAATGTCCTTGCCGTTGGTGATCAGCAAGGCTTTGCCGGAGCAGACCTTGTCGGTCAGCACGGCGGTGGCGTCCGGGCCGCTGCCTTCGATAGTCAGATTATTGGCGGTCACCGTGGCGCAGTCGTAGTACTCGCCGGCATCGATCCGAACCGTGTCGCCGTCATGCGCCGCCGCGATGGCTTCTGAAGGAGCCGCATAGGGTTTGCCTTTGCCGACTTCCAACACCTTCGCGCTGGCAGGCGCGGCCAATGCGAGCAGGCAAAGCATGGCGACGAGCGCGGTCGAGCGGGGCATGCGGGCTCCTGGGGGTTGGTTTACAATGTTATCCTAGCAAAGAACGGGTAGGAGGGTGGAAGGAAGCACTCTTTTTTCGGGAAAAGGAGCAAAAACTTTCGTAGCGGGTCTCAGGTTCCGCGCCCCATTTCTACGCGTTGAATGAACGGCGAAGCCAAGGAATAGATGACGTTTTTTGGTTCTTTTTGGTCACAAAAAACTCACCGGATCCACATCCACATCCACCCTTACGCCCCGCGTGGTCGGCACTGCGGCCAGCCAATCGCGCAGCAGCGGTTGCACCGCGATATCGCGGCGTGTTTTCAGCAGCAGGCGCCGCCGATGGCGCCCGCGCAGGATGGCGAGTGGCGCCGGGGCGGGGCCGAGCACCATGATCCCATCACCCGCCGGCGCGGCACGGCCCAAAGCGCGGGCGGCGATATCGGCGGCATCCGCACTCTCGGCGGAGACGATCAGCGCCGCCAGCCGGCCGTATGGCGGCCAGTTACCAGGCCGGCGCTCGGCGGCTTCCGACTGCATGAAGCGGTTGAAATCGCCGCTGAGCAGCGCCTGCATCACCTTGTGTTCCGGGCTGAAGGTTTGCAGCAGCACCCGGCCCGGGGCTTCCGCCCGGCCGGCGCGACCGGCCACCTGGTGCAGCAATTGCACGGTGCGTTCCGCCGCCCGCAAGTCGCCACCGCCGAGGCCCAGATCGGCATCCACCACGCCGACCAGGGTGAGATGCGGGAAATGCCAGCCTTTGGCGACGATTTGGGTGCCGATGATCAGATCCACCGCGCGGTCCGAAATCTGCCCGGCCGCCTGCGCCGCCGCGTCTGGACCGATCAGGGTGTCGCTCGCCATCACCAGCAGGCGGGCATCCGGGAACAGCGCCGCGGCTTCCTCGGTGATGCGTTCCACGCCGGGGCCAACCGGGGTGAGGCTGTTGACGGCGCTGCATTCCGGGCAAACCGATGGGATCGGCACGGAATGGCCGCAATGGTGGCATTGGAGCACACGGCGGGCGCGATGCTCCACCAGCCAGGCGGTGCAATGCGGGCATTGCATCCGGTGCCCACAGGCGCGGCAGAGGGTCAGCGGCGCATAGCCACGGCGGTTGAGGAACAGCATCGCCTGTTCACCACGTGCCAAGGTTTCGGAGATGGCGGCACGCAACGGCGGGGCGATGAAGCAGCCGCGCTCGGGTGGGGTCAGCCGCAAATCAATCAGGGCGATTTCCGGGAGTTCCGCACCACCGTGGCGGCGCGGAAGATGGACCCGGCGGTAGCGGCCGGCTTCCATATTGGCCAGGGTTTCCAGGCTGGGGGTGGCGGAGGCCAGCACGGCGGCGGCGTCACACAGGCGGGCGCGGACGATGGCCATGTCCCGCGCGTTGTAGACAACGCCGTCTTCCTGCTTGAAGGCAGTCTCGTGCTCCTCGTCTACCACCACCAGCCCCAAAGCGGGGAATGGCAGGAACAGGGCGGAGCGGGCGCCGACGACTACGGGCGCCTCCCCCGCCGCCACCGCGCGCCAGGTGATGCGGCGGGTGCGTGGGGTGAGGTCTGAATGCCAGACGGCGGGGGCGACGCCGAAGCGCTTTTCGAACCGTTCCAGCCACTGCGAGGACAGCGCGATTTCCGGCAGCAGCACCAGCGCCTGGCGGCCCTGCCGGAGCGCTTCGGCAATTGCTTCCAGATAGACCTCGGTTTTGCCGGAGCCGGTGACGCCTTCTAGCAACGTCACCGAAAATTCATTGGCCACGACCGCCGCCCGCAGCGCCTGCGCGCCGGCCTGTTGATCGGCGGACAGGGTTGGGCCGGGATGGTCCGGATTGGGGGCGATAAAGGGCGGGACGGCGGCCAGCGTCACCGGCAGCAGCCAGCCGGCGTCGGCCATCCCGCGCACCACGCCGGCGGAAACGGCGCTGGCGGCAAGGAGCGCGCTGCCGCTGAGCGGCCCGTTGGCGAGGGCTGCCAGCACGCGGCGGCGCTGGTCGGTCAGCCGCAGATCCGGCAACGGGTCGGCCAGTTGCCAGCCGGTTAGCGGGCGTTCGATCGATACCGCGTTGGCACGCAGGGCCATCGGCAGCACGTCCCCGGGTAAGGCCAGGGTGTAGGCGGCGATCCAGTCCACGAGGCGGCGGATATCGGGGCGCATCGGTGGCACATCCAGCAGGCCGGCGATCGGGCGCAGCCGGTTGTCGCCCACCGTGCCGTCAGCCGGACCATCCCATACAACGCCCACTTCCTCCCGCCGGTTGAGCGGCACCAGCACGAGGTCCCCGGGCTGGGGCTTCATCCCGGCGGGCACCCGGTAATCGAACGGCCCGGCAAACGGATAGGGCAGCAGCACCGGCACCCGAGCGGCGGCGGCGGGCGGCAGAATCTCGCCTTGCGCGGCGGCGTTGCTGTTGGGGTGCTTTCGGCGTGCGGGGTACATAGGCTATGACTTGCCCGAACTGGCGCGCTGACGCGAGGGCCATCTCGATACCTCATCTCATCAAGGACCGCTCGGATGAAATTCTTCGTTGATACCGCTGACACCGCCGAGATCAAGGCGCTTGCCGCCTCCGGCCTGGTCGATGGGGTGACCACCAACCCGAGCCTGATCGCCAAATCCGGCCGCAAAATCCTGGAAGTGGTCGCCGAAATCTGCGCCATCGTGCCGGGCCCGGTGAGCGCCGAAGTGGCGGCAACCGACTATGAGGGCATGATGCGCGAAGCCGCCGTGCTGCGGAAAATCGCCAGCAATGTGTGCGTGAAGCTGCCGCTGACGCCGGACGGTCTGCGCGCCTGCAAAACGCTGAACGGCGAAGGCGTGATGACCAACGTGACGCTTTGCTTCTCCGCCGCGCAGGCATTGCTGGCGGCCAAGGCGGGCGCGAGCTTTATCTCCCCGTTCGTTGGCCGGCTGGACGATATCGGCCAGGACGGTATGGAACTGATCGCCGATATCGTGACGATCTATGACAACTATCCGAATTTCGAGACCGAAGTGCTGGTGGCCTCGATCCGCCATCCGATCCACCTCGTCGAAGCCGCCAAGCTGGGCGCGCATGTCGCCACCCTGCCGCCGAACGTGCTGCGGATGCTGTATTCGCACCCGTTGACCGACAAAGGTCTGGCCGCGTTCCTGAAGGATTGGGCGGCGACCGGCCAGACCATCGCTTAATGGCATGACCGCCCAGGAAGCGCGGGAGAAGTTCCTCGCCTGGTTGGCGAATGAGCGGCGGTCCTCGCCGCTCACCGTCGCCGCCTATGCGCGGGACGTACAGGCGTTTCTGGATTTTCTGACCCGCCATCTGGGCGGTGAGCCGGATCTGGCTGCACTGGCCGCGTTGCGGGTGGCGGATTTGCGATCGTGGTTGGCCGATGAAGCCACGCCGCGCGACCCGCGCAAAGCCGGGGTGGGCAATGCGACCCGCGCCCGGCATCTGTCGGCGGTGCGGAGTTTTTTCAAATTCCTCGCCCGTCGGCTGGGCGTGAGCAATCCGCAAATCGCTTTGCTAACCACACCGAAGGCGGCCAAGCCACTGCCGCGGGCGTTGAGTCAGCCGCAAGCGCGCGATGTGGCGGAAAACATCACCGGCGCGACCGATAGCCCCATTCTGCACGCGCGCGACGTGGCCTTATTCAGCCTGTTGTATGGCAGTGGGCTGCGGATTTCCGAAGCTTTAGCGCTGAATGTGAGTGATGCGCCGCTGCCCGGGCGGGAGGACATGCTGCGGGTGCTGGGCAAGGGCGGAAAGACGCGAATCGTCCCGGTGCTGCCGGCGGTGCGGGAGGCGATGGCGGCGTGGCTGGGCCAGCATCCGGACCGACGGCCGCGGGCGCCGCTGTTTGTTGGTGCCCGCGGCGACCGGCTGAATGCCGGGGTGGCGCAACGCACGATGCGCGACTATCGCGGTTTGGCCGGGCTGCCGGAACACGCCACCCCGCACGCGCTACGGCACTCCTTCGCCACGCATTTGCTGGCGGGCGGCGCGGATTTGCGAGCCATTCAGGATCTGCTCGGCCATGCCAGCCTGTCTACGACGCAGCGCTACACCCATGTTGATACCGCAGGGCTGATGGAGGTTTGGCGACGCAGCCATCCGCGCGGCTAGCGCACCCGCCATCGGCACGATTGACAATTTTGTCATCCCGTGGCGATACCGCCGCCACTTTGTTGCCGGTTTTCGCCTTCCGACCAGGACAAACATCATGCCCGTGCACGCATTCATTTTCCCCGGCCAAGGCAGCCAAGCGCCCGGTATGGGGCGCGACCTTGCCGCCGCCTTCGCCGCTGCGCGCGAAGTGTTCGAGGAGGTTGACGAAACCCTCCAGCAGAAACTCTCCAAGCTGATGTTCGAAGGCCCGTCCGACGAGCTGACGCTGACGGAAAACGCACAACCGGCTTTGATGGCGCATTCGCTCGCGGTGCTGCGGGTGCTGGAGCGCGAGGGCGGCTTTAAGCTGGCCGATCGGGCCGTGGTGGTCGCCGGGCACTCGCTGGGTGAATATTCCGCCTTGGCCGCCGCCGGCAGCTTTACCGCCGCTGGCGCCGCCCGCTTGCTGCGGTTGCGTGGCCAGTCCATGCAAAAGGCTGTTGCCCCTGGCGCAGGTGCCATGGCTGCGCTGCTGGGGGCTGAAATGCCGCTGGCGTTGGAGATTTGCGCCGAAGCCGCGTTCGCGCCGGATGGCAGCCGTGAGGTGGTAGAAGCGGCCAACGACAATGGCGGCGGCCAGGTGGTGATTTCCGGCCACACGGCGGCGATTGAGCGGGCGCTGGAAATTGCCAAGACCAAGGGCATTCGCCGTGCCATGAAACTGCCGGTATCCGCCCCGTTCCATTGCGCGCTGATGGCCCCGGCGGCGGAGGCGATGGAGGCGGCGTTGCGCCTGGCCCCGCCGCTGGCACCGGTGGTGCCGTTGGTGGCTAATGTATCGGCGCAGAAGGAAACCGACCCGACCGAGATCGCTCGCTTGCTGGTTGCCCAGGTGACAGCGACCGTGCGGTGGCGGGAGAGCATGCAGGCGATGGCGGCGCTCGGTGTGGACAGCTTTATCGAACTCGGCTCCGGCAAGGTGCTCGGTGGCCTGGTGAAGCGCATCCTGCCCGACGCCACGGCAGCCTCGGCCGGCACACCGGCCGAAATCGAAGCACTGCTGAAACTGCTTTAAGTGGTGAACGTTTTTTGGTTCTTTTTTTCAAAAAAGAACGCCTCTCCAGGTGCTTCCTTTTGAAACAGGAAGCAAAAACTTTTCGTCGACAAGGGCGGGGGCGGCCGACATGTTTCGTCTGGATGGTAAAATTGCGCTGGTAACCGGCGCTTCGGGCGGCATTGGGGCGGCGATTGCGCGGTCGCTGCATGCGCAGGGAGCCATTGTGGCCCTGTCCGGCACGCGGCGGGATGCGTTGCAGGCCCTGGCAGATGAGCTTGGCACAAACGTGCATGTCTGCCCCGCCGATTTGCGCGACCCGGCGGCGCCGGACGCGCTGGTGGCCGGGGTGGAAGCGATCGGGCCGCTGGCCATTCTAGTGAACAATGCCGGCTTCACCCGCGACATGCTGGCGCTGCGCATGAAGGATGAGGATTGGCAGTCGGTGATCGATGTGGATCTGACCGCGCCGTTCCGCCTGTCGCGCGCCGCGATCAAGGTGATGCTACGCCGCCGTGCCGGCCGGATCATCGGTATTTCGTCGATCGTCGGCGCCACCGGCAACCCCGGCCAGGCCAACTATGTGGCTGCAAAGGCTGGAATGGTGGGTATGACAAAGGCGTTGGCGCAGGAAGTCGCGTCTCGCGGGGTGACGGTGAATGCGGTGGCCCCCGGATTCATTGATACCCCGATGACCGAGGCGCTGAACGAGGCGCAGAAGGCCAAGCTGATGGAGGGGATTCCGCTCGGCCGCATGGGCAGCCCGGCCGATATCGCCGCCGCTGTGGTGTATCTGGCCAGCGACGAAGCCGGCTGGGTCACCGGGGCTACGTTGCATGTAAATGGTGGGATGGCGATGCTGTAACCCTTCCCGCCGCCGCCCTTGCGTCTGTAAGGTTGGCGAATGCGCGGAAACCATGATAAACGCCGCGCGCCCTCGCAAGGTGCGGCTCATAATGAGCTCCCGGCGTGGACTTGAGCCGACTCGGCGGCTTTGCGCTAGCTTCCGCCGGCTTGAACAAGAATGAACCATCAATGCCTCAGGGCAGGAGCAGTTAGACCGATGACCGATATCGCCGCACAGGTGAAAAAGATCGTGATCGAACACCTCGGCGTCGAGGAATCGAAGGTGACCGACACCGCCTCGTTCATCGATGATCTTGGTGCCGACAGCCTCGACACCGTCGAACTCGTGATGGCCTTCGAGGAAGCCTTTGGGGTGGAAATCCCGGAAGACGCGGCCGAGAAGATCAGCACCGTCAACGACGCGATTGATTACATCACGAAGCAGAAAGCGGCCTGATCCGAACGGCCCGCTGACCTTGCAAAAGGGCAGTGGGCCGGTCCGCGACTGGCTGAATAACGAACGCGTACAATAATCGGGCGAAGGATGGCAGCAATGCGGCGCGTGGTAGTAACGGGCATGGGCATTGCCTGCCCGCTTGGGCTTGGTGTGGAAAATGTTTGGGCGCGCCTGCTGAAGGGCGAGTCTGGCATTGGTAAAATCACCGCCTTTGATGTGCTGGACTTGCCGGCGAGCATCGCTGGGCAGATTCCGCGTGGCCCGAAGGCCGAGGGCAAGCTCGACCTCGCCGAATGGATCCCGGTCAAAGACCAAAAGAAAATGGATCCGTTCATCCAATACGCTTTGGTCGCTGCGATCGAAGCGGTGGAAGATTCCGGCTGGATGCCGACCGAGGAAGAAGATCGCTGCGCCACCGGCGTGATGATCGGCTCCGGCATCGGCGGCCTGGAAGCCATCTACGATGCCGCCAAGCTGGTGCATGAAGGCAAAACCCGGCGCCTGTCGCCGTTCTTTATCCCTTCGGCGCTGATCAATCTGGCGTCTGGCCATGTTTCGATCAAATACGGCTTCAAAGGCCCGAACCACGCTGTGGTGACCGCCTGCGCCACCGGGGTGCATGCCATTGGCGACGCGGCGCGCTTGATCAGCTTCGGTGATGCCGATGTGATGGTGGCGGGCGGGGCCGAATCGGCGGTGAACTATCTCGGCATCGCCGGATTCTGCGCCGCGCGGGCGCTGTCCACCGGCTTTAACGATCGCCCCAGCGAAGGCTCGCGCCCGTGGGACAAAGACCGTGATGGCTTTGTGATGGGCGAAGGCGCCGGCATTGTGGTGCTGGAAGAATACGAACACGCCAAAGCGCGCGGCGCCAAAATCTATGGCGAAGTCAGCGGCTACGGCATGTCTGGCGATGCGCACCACATCACCGCGCCGGCGGAAGGCCATGAAGGCGCGTTCCGCGCCATGAAGGCGGCGTTGCGCAACGGAGGCGTGACGATCGACCAGATTGGCTATGTGAACGCGCATGGCACCTCCACCCCGCTCGGCGACGATCTGGAGTTGGAAGCGGTGGAGCGCTTGTTCGGCGATCACGGCAAAAACGTCGCCATGTCGTCCACCAAATCCGCCACCGGGCATTTACTGGGGGCGGCTGGGGCGATTGAGGCGATTTTCTCCATTCTCGCCGTGCGCGACAACGTCGCCCCGCCAACGCTGAACCTGCATGCTCCGAGCCGGGAGAGCGTGATCGATCGGGTGGCGCTGACCGCGCAGCCACGTAAGATCGACATGGCGCTGTCCAACAGCTTCGGCTTTGGCGGCACCAACGCCTCGATCATCTTCAAACGGGCGAGCTAATCCTGATATGACCTCCTGGCGCCGCCGCCTCGCGGCGGTGGCGCTTGGCGGTGTTGTGCTCGCCGCCGCGGCCTCCGCCATCGGCTTTACCTTGGCTAGTCGCCATCTGATTGCACCGGGCCCGCTGGCCGCCGCACATGCGATTGTGGTGCCCGCCGGCTCCCCTGCCCATATCGCCGAGAGCCTGCATGCCACGGCGGTGATCGAGCGGCCACTGGAGTTCCGCCTCGCCGCCTGGTGGACGGCGCGCGAGGGTGCGCTACATGCCGGAGAATTCGCCTTTCCCGCCAATGCCAGCCTGCGGCAGGTGCTGACGATTTTGCGCACCGGCCGCCCGGTGCAACACCGGCTGACGGTTCCTGAAGGACTGACGGCGGCGCAGATTGCCGGACTATTGGACCGCGCCGAGGCGCTTGCCGGTGAAACACCGCTGCCCGGCGAGGGTATGGTTTTGCCGCAGACCTATGCCTTCGAACGCGGCACCAGTCGGGCAGCGCTGCTGGAGCGGATGACGGCGGCGATGGGCAAAACCCTGGCTGAAACCTGGGCCAGCCGGGATCCGGCGCTCAAACTCACCGCGCCGGAGCAATTACTCACCTTGGCCAGCCTGGTGGAACGGGAAACCTCCCGCCCGGAGGAGCGCCCGCATGTGGCTGCTGTTTATCTTAACCGGCTGCGCACGGGCATGAAACTGCAAGCCGACCCGACGGTGGTATATGCGGCCAGCGGCGGCTTGGGCGTGCTAGACCATCCGCTCACCCGGGCGGAGTTGGATCAGCCGAGCCCGTACAACACCTATCGCTACACCGCGTTGCCGCCTGGACCGATTGCGAGCCCGGGGCTCGCGGCTTTGCAAGCAGCGGCGCATCCGATTGCGTCCGAGGATTTGTATTTTGTCGCCGATGGCAGCGGGGGGCATAATTTTGCCCGCACGCTGGATGAGCATAACAAAAACGTGGCGCATTGGAGGGCACAGTCGATCGTGGCGAAGTAAGGACTTATTTTTTGCTCAAACTGAAGCAAAAAACGTTCGTCTCATCCTTGCCTGCGGCATACTCTCACCGGATGGCGTACGGCGACGCTCAGGATAAGCCGAAACGTTTTTTTGGTTCTTTCTGTCCACAGAAAGAACATCTTTCCCTCGCAAAAATTGCTGTTGAATGTCCCCCTCCTCGCCCCGCCCGATCCGCCTGACCGCCCTGATTATTGCCAGCGCCCTGTTTATGGAGGGCATCGACTCGACCGTGTTGGCCACTGCTTTGCCCAGCATGGCGCACAGCTTTCAGGTCGATCCGCTGCAAATGAATGTCGCGTTGACGTCGTATCTGCTCGCGCTCGCCGTGTGTTTGCCGGCGAGCGGCCGCGCGGCGGACCGGTTTGGCGCACGGTCGGTTTTTCGGGCGGCGATTGGCATTTTCACCCTCGGTTCGGTGCTCTGCGCACAGGCGGATAGTTTGTGGTTTCTGGTCGCTGCCCGCGTCATCCAGGGTATTGGCGGGGCGATGATGACGCCCGTTGGTCGGTTGGTGCTGCTGAAAACGGCCTCCAAAAGCGAACTGGTGTCCGCTATGGCGTGGCTGATGATCCCCGCCACCGCGGGGCCGATTCTTGGCCCGCCGCTGGGCGGATTTATTGTGACGTATTTGGACTGGCGGTGGATTTTCTATATCAATCTGCCCTTTGGCCTGCTCGGCATGGTGTTGGTGAGTATCTTCATCGCCGAGGTGCGCGAGGCCGAGCCGGCGCCGTTTGACCTTTGGGGGCTGTTTCTGTCCGGGTTGACGTTGTTTTGCCTGATGGCCGGGTTGGAAATGGCGAGCCGCGGCGCCGGGTCCGGCAGCCTGGCCGCTGGTCTGCTGGCGGCGGCCGCGGTAGCGGCGGGGTTGTACTGGCGCCATTCCCGCTTGCAGGCGCAGCCGATCCTGGATTTCCGGCTGATGCGCATCGCGACGTTTCGGCTGTCTGTTTTCAGCGGCTCGTTATCGCGCATTGCGGTGGGGGCGGTGCCGTTCTTGCTGCCGATGATGCTGCAAGTGGGGTTTGGTGACAGCGCGGCGCGGAGCGGCGGCATTACCTTCGCCGGCTCCATCGGGGCGTTGTGCATGCGCCCGTTTGCACCGCGCCTGCTGCGCCGGATCGGCTTTCGCAACACGCTGATCTGGGTAGGGTTGGCATCGACGCTGTTGCTGGCCGTGTCTGCCACATTCCGGCCGGGCTGGCCGTTGCCGGCGATGGTCGCGGTGCTGGTGGTGATCGGGTTTGTGCAGTCGCTGCAATTCATGGGCTACAACACCATTGTCTACGCAGATGTGCCGCGTAGCATGATGAGCGCGGCGACCAGCCTCTACACCACACTACAACAGGTTTTCCTGACGCTGGGCATTGGCGTGTCGGCCAGCGTTTTAGCGGCGTCCGTGGCGTTACGCGGGCATGGCCATGCGTTGCCGGCGGATTTTTCCACCGCTTATGTTTGCGTCGCGTTGGTGGCGTTGTTCGCGCCGCTGGTCTCCACCCGATTGGACCCGCAGGCGGGGTCTGAGTTGAGTGGGCAGAAGGGATAGATCTGGTTTTTGATGCGACAGCAAAGCGATTTTAGGGAAATCTGACCGGAAAAGCCGGCAGTCTTTACGGCGCATAAGTACTTTCCCCACGAAACTCCGCGAAGCGAATCTGGAGGAGTTCCCAATTGGTTGTATCAACCGACCCGACTACGTGCGGGCGTGCGGCTTTTGCCTCGATGTCTGACCATCAGGTTACGCCTACGCCCGATAACTTCGCCATTTGGTATGAATATCACAGCGGCCTGAACCCCGAACTCAGCCACCTCATCAACCTGCTGCTGACCCGGCCACGCGCGTTCAACGACCAGTTGCTGTCTTCAATCTACCAGCGCTTTTTCGTCCACGCCAAAGAGCGCGCCGCTTTGCAGGATACGGCGACGCGAATGATGGCGGTTTTGCAGGAAGTGTCCGGCGTGGTGGAAGCCGCCGGCGCGGATGCGGATCGCAACAGCACATCGTTGCGAGAAACGTCGCAATCGATGACGGCCGACACGGCGGGGCTGCCAGCGTTGATCGCCCGGCTGCGCTCCGAGGTGCAGGAGATGGCGGCGCGCAGTGCGCGCCTGGGTGACCACCTTGTGGGCGCGGTAGAGCGGATCCAGGCCCTGGAGCGATCCCTGCACGCGGTGCAACGAGACGCGGCGACGGACAGCCTGACCGGCTTGAGCAACCGGCGCAACTTTGATGCCAAATTGCGGGCGGCGGCCGGGTTGGCCATGAACTCGGGGGAGGCGCTGAGCCTGGCGTTCCTCGATATCGACCATTTCAAGCGCTTCAACGATACGTGGGGGCATCAGGTCGGGGACCAGGTGCTGCGGTTGGTGGCGGCGACGTTGAATGCGCAGATCCGGCCGTCCGATCTGGCCGCCCGCTATGGTGGCGAGGAGTTCGGGGTGATTTTGCCCACCACCCCGACCCAGGATGCGGCCGAGGTCGGCGACCGTATACGGCGGTCTTTCGAGGGCAAGCGGCTGGTGGCGCGGAATTCCGGACAGACCATCGACGGGCTGACGGTATCGATCGGGGTGGCCTGCTACGATCCCGGCGAGGCGCTCGATGGTTGGATCGCGCGGGCGGACAAGGCGCTTTATGCCGCCAAAGCGGCAGGGCGTAATC
>Ga0208496_1000167_pt1 | contig 22535 bp, 22 predicted proteins | sample CryBogmetaGMA2M_FD_184552 | JGI IMG/M metagenome (GOLD analysis project Ga0208496, IMG submission 184552) | Freshwater microbial communities from Crystal Bog, Wisconsin, USA - MA2M (SPAdes) | ecosystem: Environmental > Aquatic > Freshwater > Lake | place: Crystal Bog, Wisconsin, USA | collected... | reverse complement strand
GCCCAGGTGGCGAAATTGGTAGACGCACCAGCTTCAGGTGCTGGCGATCGTAAGGTTGTGGGGGTTCGAGTCCCTTCCTGGGCACCAAACACTCTCACTTGACCTTATATGGGGTCAAATTAGCAGATTGCAAGCCACCGACACACTTCTTATTAGATGAACCAAAACCGAGCGGCTGTATAGACAGCCATCCCGATCACTAGGGTTGGGATCATTTTCTTGGTGAAATAGAAGGCAATCATTGCTGCAATTCCGCCCCAGATGTTGGGAGTCCGTAGGCTAAATTCAGCAATGCTAGAGGCGCCAACTGGCAAAAATATTTCTGGGGCCAAAATGGCAATTAATGCAGCTAGAGGTGCATAACGAATTGTCTCTAAGCCCCACTCTGAGATTTTGATCCGATTGCCAAGCAGAATAAAGAAACTGCGCGCTACAAAAGTCATTACCGTCATTCCAATGATGAGATAAACCATTGCCATAGTCTCATCATCACTCATGGGATTGCTCCTGCTTTTGGAGATTTATCTAAGATCATTCCAACAAACAATGCAGCGCAAACCGCCAGAATAATATTGAGCCTAAATGGTATGCCATAAGTCATCACTGCAACGGCGCCCGCTGTTACTGCTGCCCACCTCGCCGAATTGCGATCTAACATGGGACCAATAATGACAACTAACGCAACTGCTCCCGCGAACTCCAAACCCCAATCGTTTGGAATTTGACTGGCAAGCAGGATTCCTGTGATAGCACCCACTTGCCAATAAACCCAGTTGGCAGTCTGAAAGCCCATCATCGAATATAAGCGCAGGTGTTCTTTATCATTAGCCAGCTGCTCTTTTGTTTCAGGTTTTGGGAAGCGTTTAATATGGTTTAGATAAGAAAAGTCTGTCGTGAAGTAACCCAGAAGAATTCTGCGCCATGTCGATAAGTAGTAAAAGTGAGCCTGTAAACCAAGACTAAAAATAACAAAGCGCAGATTCACCATGAAAGAGGTGGTTAATATCACCCAAATGGGAGCTCCTACCGCAATAAGGGGCAAGGCAGCAAGTTGAGCCGAGCCTGCATATACCAATAAGCTCATCGCAATCGATTGCTCAACAGTTAATGTGGACTTTGCCATGGCAATGCCCGTCACCAAACTCCACGTCAAGATCGTCACAGCAGAATGTGACATCTCCTTAAATCCGTAAATAAATTCTCGCTGCTGAGCTTGCGTCATATGGTGGGGGTTAGATTCCCATAGATCGATGCAAAATCTTGGGCTTCATCTCATCCCAAAGGCTCTCAAAGTCTTCCATCTTGGCTTCCGATAGCTTAACAGACTCAAAGAGTCCACCAAAAACAATCGAACTTTTCTTAACTATTGTTTTTTCAAACTCAGCAAGACCTATTGGTTTCTCGTCCATATCTCGCGTAAGCTCCGCAGAGCAGACGATTGCATCCTCGTCATCACGATCCACGACTGCGAACTCAATATATTGCTGATTTTTTTCAACGATGACTAAAGTACCCCGCGCATAAGCAATGGCATCATGCTCTTTAACAATATAGGCTAAGAACTCATTCTCCTCATCTTGCCCCATTCTGAGGTCGTCTATAAAAAATAAAAATTGATCTCCCTCGCCATTGACCAAGGTAAATACCTTTGGAACTACCCCATGCGCTAAGGCTAGATTGCGATAGTAAGCGGAAATTTCAACAACAAGATTTTCTGAAAATAAATGCATACGATATACAGTCAGTTTAATTACTCAGTACGAGTCTTAATGGATTCGATAATTTTATAAAAAGCTTCTGGTTGTACAGCGCTTTGCCCTTTAAACGGTTGATCCGTAATAACCAATAGAGAGATCAGGCCCCCCATTGTCACTGGAAGAATCTTTAAGCCCAAGAAAAAAGAATCTGAGGGCAAAAATAGAGTATTAATTCCCATTAAAGCAAACATACAAATCAGAATCACAATCCAAAATAGTCCAGGCAGCCGAATACTCGCGCGCTCAATGCGAGCCTCCCTGCTCTCTGCAACTTCCTCAGATTTTTTAATAATGTCGGTATACATTGCCGTCTGACGATTTGTGCTCGGCTCCAAAGACATGATTTTGCGAGAGATGCCGCGCCAAAGCATATGGGTCTTGTTGCAGCCCTCTCCATCGACCAACAAAGGCCATTCATCATTCACAATCGAATTCATATACTCAAATAGTTCTTTGCGAATCTGCGCAATAGCTGGGTCACCATAGCGCGTCAGCAAACGATCTAGATTATTAATGCGGCCTGACTCTTGTGAGACTAAAGACTGAACCTCTCGGAAATTCGTTTGCGCCTGATTTAATAAAAAACCGATTAATAAGCCGCTCAAAGTAATGATTGATCCAAATAGACTTAAGCCCAAACGAGTGCTATCTTGGGTTGGAGCAAGCATTGGTATAGATTGTACAAATCTAGGCAAAATATCGAGCATCACTACAAAAAATACTACCAGTAGGATGAGAATTTGGACGTTGCTTTTTTTATAGATCCAATTAAAGAACATGTCTTACCTATCGTTATTATATTAATTTTGTTTAAGCTAGATTCTTCTTCAAGAATTCTAAGGTTCGATCCCATGCTAGTTTAGCGGCATGTGCGTTGTACTCCAAAGGTGGCATACCACGAACATCTGACTTGGGGTTAGCAAAAGCATGCTTGGCATCGTAACGCTGGAAATCATAATGAACACCGGCCTGCTTTAATTTTTCCTCTAACTGGTCTACGCCCGCAATAGAGAAGAACTCATCATGCAATGCCCAGTGCGCTAACATCGGTTTCTGAATAGCCGTCGCATCCACATATTCCAATGGGGGATATCCATACCAAACAATTGTGGCATCAAGCTCAGGAACATTACAAGCTGAAAGAATGGTTAAGGCTCCACCCATACAAAATCCGGTAACAGCTACTTTCTTGCTACCAGTGGTTTTGAGATACTGAACCGCACCACGTATATCTTGAGTGGCAGCATCGCCAAAATTGAGGCCATTCATTAAATGCTCCGCCTCCTTTGCTTCGAGCGCTAGCTGACCACGATATAAATCGGGCACCAAGGCACGATAGCCAGCTTTAGCCAAACGATCTGCCACTGACTTCACTTCATCATCTAAACCCCACCATTCCTGAATAACCACTACTCCAGGGGCATCGGCTTTATTAGCAGGCTCAGCTAGGTAACCAGCAACAGCATTACCATCGGGTCTTTTAAATTCAATCATGCGCTCTCCTTGTACTCTATTAGATCTTTTCTGGCTTTTTGGCATCAGAATGTATATATCCTACCAAGCAAAAAGTCAGTAGGCCACAGACTGCAGCTCCGTAACCGACCAAGTTGTAATGCTGCATCATGCCATCCGGCCCTATAGTTACTACCATACCAGCTAGCACTGAGGCAATTCCAGATGCCAACATTTGGACTGAACCGATCAGACTCATAAAGGTTCCACGAATTTTACTCTCTACCACTTGACTGACCATTGCCATTGCCGGAATCATGCGTCCAGAAACTAAGATAAAGAATGCTGTTGAATTGATAAGCACAATCCACAAAGGTGTTACCGGGAGATTGGTAGTGACAAGCAAAGGAATGAGGCTAATGATAGCCAGCACTCTAAAGACCTTTTCCTTACCGTAGCGATCAGCCATATGCCCAATGAAACGGGAACTCATCAGAGTAGCCACTCCACCACATAAATAGATTAAGGAGATATAAGAATTATTGATGCCGACATTCGAAGTAAGGTAAAGGGCAATATATGGAATGACTGAGAATCCTGTAATCATGATGAGACCCATGAATACAAAAGCCTTAATATGCTGCGGGGCAATGATGATTTTCAAAACTTGACTAAGCCTACTACCCTCATGTATGTGGTCTAAGTGTCCTGCTATCTTAGGAATATGCCTGTAAGCGATAAAGAGAATGAGTGTCGAAATTAGTCCAATAAAAATAAATGGTGCCCGCCAACCTAAATAGCTAATATGATTGGCAAGAAATAAACTTAAAGGCACACCAGCCACAGTCGAGACTGAAAACGCCGCCATAACGGTACCCAAGGCTTTGCCGCGGCGCTCAAATGGAATGGAATCCGCCACAATAGTTTGCACCAATGAGCCAAGGATGCCACCAAAGGCGCCAGCAAATGCTCGTGCAATAAATAAGGTTTCGTAGCTTGGCGCTGCGGCACATGCTAGCGTCGCAATAATAAAAAAGGCGTAGAGCCATAAGAGAAGTTGTCTACGCTCAAAGCGATCCACATAATAGGTAGCAAAGATTCCCGCTAGCGCAGCGGCAAACGTATAAGAAGAAAGCAAAAGGCCGAACTGATGCGTATTGATGTTCAGAACCCGAATGAACTCAGGCCCTAATGGCATCATGATCATGAAGTCCAGGATATGGGTAAACTGAATACCCGCCAAAGAGAATAAGAAAAAACGTTCTCTCTTCTGGGTTTCTGGGCTACGGGGGATGTTTTTCAATGCGGGCTTTACTTGAATAGGGCTGTATGCCATTATCAATGCTGTTGGCAAATTTCACATTTATTTAAGAATATTGACTATGTTAGAACCCGGCTTCCAATTTTCTTTCTTTGCGCTTTCTTATGACGTCTTTGTTGGAGTCGGCGGAGTGGTTCTCATTCTTCTGTTTCATGGAACGCTCATTAATCATGTATTAATGCGATTTGAGAATATGACTGCCAATAATTTTCAAAAAAAGGAATACCACTGGGTCTTTTTACACTTCTACATTACCTTTGCTTTTATTGCTCTCATTCACTTTGCAGAAGTCCTGATTTGGGCCCTCATCATCTATCAACTTGACCTTCTCAAAAATCCAAACGATGCCATTCTTTTTGCTGGAAGTTGCTACACTACCCTTGGTCTTGTCCCAGATATATTGCCTAATGGATCAAAGAGCCTAGCCTTCATTATTGCGTTTAGCGGTCTTTTTTCTCTGGCCTGGACCACCTCGATCATGATTGGCATGACTGATACTTATCGTAAAGCTTGGAAAATTAAGCGCGTAGAAAATACTTCTGTGTAATTTTTTGATAGTGGGTATTTTTAAACCACCTTCTTGATGTAGTAGCCATAAACACAGCGCTTTCCACCCCGTGAGGGATCATGCGTATCCTCAATTACCCCGTCAACTACTGCAGTGAGGTGTTTGGACACCTTAACAATTAATACTCCGCTAGGAAGTTCACTTGGTCGCAGGTGCACCTGGCAACCCGCCCCTACCCTCATAGTTGGAACCCAATCAAAGCCCAAATTCACAATGTAATCGTGAAAAACATTGCGATGGTTACCGTTTCGTGGAGATGAACCCTTGTTATTGAGGCGCCTTGCCAATCGATCATTCCTCAGCTCAGCATAGTTTGCGTTTGCCACTCGTAGATCTTCATAAACCTGCATATAAGGCAGCTTAGCTGCGATTGCAATTGATCTGACTACACAGTCACCTGCCCCACCCTTAAAGCCAGCCTGCTCTCTACCCCCATCATTGAGCTTTAAGGGGAAAGTCTGCGGAGGTCTAGAAAATGGATTTAGAAAGCTAAACATATGAGTGGGTCAAATAAAAAATGGACTTGCATTAGAGCAAATCCATTTTAGTTTTGGCATAGACTTTAGATTACTTTGCCTGCGCCTCTTTAACCTTCAAGCGCCAAGCATGTAGTAATGGCTCGGTATATCCATTTGGCTGCTCAAGGCCTTTAAATATTAGATCGCTTGCAGCTTGATAGGCAAATGAATCTTTGTAATTTGGCATCATTGGCTTGTACAGAGGATCCCCTGCATTTTGCATGTCAACAATACTGGCCATGCGTTGCAAAGCCTCCTTCACTTCCGCTTTAGTAACATATTTATGCAGCAACCAGTTGGCAATATGCTGACTAGAAATACGCAATGTTGCGCGGTCTTCCATCAAGCCTACGTTATAAATATCAGGCACCTTAGAGCAACCAACACCTTGGTCAATCCAACGAACCACATAACCCAAAATACCTTGGCAATTATTATTCAGCGCCTCTCGAATTTCTTCTTTAGTCCAATCAGGATATAGCGCAATGGGTACAGTCAAGAGATCATCCGTTAAAGCCTCATACTCAGCTGCAGTATCTAATTTCTCCATGTCCTCTTGGATCTTTGCAACATTGATTTGGTGATAGTGCATTGCATGTAAAGTTGCAGCTGTAGGGGAAGGCACCCAAGCAGTATTTGCTCCAGCTAGAGGGTGTGCACCTTTTTGCTCTACCATCTCTTTCATGAGATCTGGCGCTGGCCACATGCCTTTACCAATCTGTGCACGACCACGTAGCCCACAATCCAAGCCTGCCAATACGTTACGGCGCTCATAAGCTCCAAACCATTTAGCAATCTTCATTCTACCTTTGCGAACCATGGCTCCGCCGTACATCCCAGTATGCATTTCATCACCAGTACGATCTAAGAACCCAGTATTAATAAAAGCAACTCGAGCGCCTGCTGCAGCAATGGCAGCTTTAATATTGACACTCATACGACGTTCTTCGTCCATGATTCCTAATTTGACTGTGTTCTCTGGTAAACCAAGCAATTTCTCAACCCGACCAAAGAGCTCGCTAGCAAATGCCACTTCTTCTGCGCTGTGCATTTTTGGCTTAACAATATAGACAGAGCCTTTACGGGTATTACCAATAGCTTGAGTCGCCGGACGATTGATGTCATACAAAGCAATTAAGACGGTCACGACTGCATCTAAGATTCCTTCATAGATTTCCTTACCTTCACTGGTAATGATGGCAGGATTGGTCATCAAGTGGCCAACGTTACGAAGGAATAAGAGTGAGCGGCCATGCAATGTCACCACCCCATCTTTTGCATCTACTGCACCAATACCGGCTGTATATTTACGATCGGGATTCAGTTTGCGCGTAAATGTTTTTCCACCCTTAGTAACTTCTTCAACCAAGGTACCTTTGAGAATCCCTAACCAGTTCTCATAAGCGAGCACTTTGTCATCGCCATCAACCACTGCAACTGAATCTTCTAGGTCCAGAATAGTTGAGAGTGCAGATTCAAGTACAACATCATTGACACCAGCTGCATCCGCAGCGCCAATGGTTTTGGTCTTATCAATTTCAATATCAATATGAATGCCGTTGTTTCGTAGCAAAATAGATGATGGTGCAGCGGCATCACCTTGGTAGCCAACAAATTGTTTCTCATCAACTAAACCAGTAGTGCTGCCGTCTTTTAGTTTCACGGACAGTTTTTTGTCTACGACACTGTATGCGACTACATCTCTATAGAGAGCTCTGGCTAAAGGGACGGATTCATCTAAAAATTGACGCGCATAGGCAACTACCTTTTCGCCTCGAATCGGGTTATAAGCTCCGCTTTTATCAGCGCCACCTTCTGTGGAAATAACATCTGTACCGTACAAAGCATCATACAAAGAGCCCCAACGAGCATTAGCAGCATTTAGTGCATAACGTGCGTTGAGAACTGGAACTACCAGCTGGGGGCCAGCTTGCAGGGCTAGTTCATCATCTACATTCTGGGTAGCAGCTGCAATATTCTTAGGTACATCTTCTATATATCCAATTTCTTTCAGGTACTTGCGATAGGCAGGCATATCTTTAATTGGACCTGGATTCGCCTTATGCCATTTATCTAAATCTAGTTGAAGGCGATCACGCTTTGCAAGTAAGGCTTCATTTTTTGGGCTTAAGTCCTTGACGATTTCATCAAAACCTTTCCAAAAGTCAGCACTCTTAATGCCGGTTCCAGGAAGTACTTTGTCTTCAATAAATCGATAAAGAGGAGTTGCTACTTGAAGGCCATTGCAGGTGGTGCGTGCAGTCATTTTGTAAACCTTGATTTTCTTTGCAAAAAGTTAATAAATAAAGTGAATCAATTATTTTCCATTAATCCTGGAAAGGATGTTGAAGCAAGATAGTTTCATCGCGTTCGGGGCCCGTAGAAACCATTGCGATAGGTTTACCAGCAACCTCCTCAATACGGCGTAGAAAGTTCTGAGCCTCAATTGGCAGCTTGTCCCACTCCCGAATACCGAAGGTAGTGCCCTTCCAACCTGGGAAATCTTCATAAATAGGCTCGCAACGGGCAACGGACTCAGCACCGCGCGGTAATACATCCAACTTCTTTCCATCTAGCATGTAACCAACACATAAGCGAATTTTCTCGAACCCATCGAGAACATCCAGCTTAGTAATGCAAAGGCCTGAAAGACCGTTGATCTGAATCGAGCGCTTGAGGGCAGCTGCATCTAGCCAACCAGTGCGACGTGGACGACCTGTTACAGAGCCAAACTCTTTACCGACTTCAGCCAGCCTAATACCCATTGGATCTTGTTTAGCCGGGTTGTCATGGTCATAGAGCTCACTGGGAAATGGTCCAGCACCCACACGTGTGCAATACGCTTTAGTAATACCCAGGATGTATTGCAAAGAGTCTGGGCCAACGCCAGAACCAGCAGCGGCATTGCCTGCTACACAGTTACTAGAAGTGACATAGGGGTAGGTGCCATGGTCAATATCGAGCAAAGTGCCCTGAGCACCTTCAAACAAGAGGTTTTGACCAGCCTGCTCTGCTGCATAAAGTGCGCTAGAGACATCTACTACCATTGGCTTAATACGCTGCGCATAAGACATTGCCTCAGCAAGCGTCTTCTCATAATTCACTGGCTCAGCACCGTAGTATTTAGTGAGCATGAAGTTGTGGTACTCCAAGTTCTCACGCAATTGTTCAGCAAACTTTTCTGGATAGAATAAATCTTGTACTCGCAATGCGCGACGCGCCACTTTATCTTCATACGCCGGTCCAATACCTCTACCAGTAGTGCCAATCTTGGCGTCGCCACGTTTTTTCTCACGGGCATGATCGATCGCCACGTGATAAGGCAAGATTAAGGTCGCTGCTTCAGAAATCTTCAAACGGGACTGAACATCTAAACCAGCAGCCTCAAGTTCACCAATTTCTTTAAAGAGAGCTTCTGGGGATAGAACAACACCATTACCGATATAGCAAATGACCTCTTTGTGCATGATTCCCGATGGAATAAGGCGAAGGATCGTTTTCTTATCACCAATAATGAGAGTATGGCCTGCATTGTGCCCACCCTGAAAGCGGACGACAGCTTTTGCATGATCGGTCAACCAATCGACTACTTTACCTTTGCCTTCATCACCCCACTGCGTGCCAATGACAACTACATTACGACCTTTAGTTTGCTGCTTTGAAGACATATTGAAATCCAAATAGATAATTACAAAATAGATTAAATTCCACTTTACTGCATTACTTTATTTTTTCTTTACTTCCCAAGAGTTGCCCTGCTTGATCAGCTCACGATCACATTCGTATTCGGCAGCCTCGACTTTTTCGCCTGCCATCACCTGGATGACTACTTCACCAGACTCACGCAAGGCTGCAATGGTTTTACTTAAGGAAGCATCTTCAAGCCATGGCGCTACGATTGCTAACTTACGCACCTTTAATGGTGAAAGGCTCGCCAAAGTTAAAAGATCTAATGAAAATCCCGTTGCAGGGCGTGAGCGGCCAAAGGCCTGACCAACATGGTCATAGCGGCCTCCTCTAGCAATGGGTTGTGGCAGCTTTTCTACATAAACAGCAAACATCACACCGCTGTGATATTGGTAACCACGCAGGTCCGCCAAATCGATACTCAGTTCTAAGCCACTCGATGAGCTCACTGCAGCGACTAAAGACTCAAGATCTATTAGTGCTTGATCAATAGCAGCGTGCTTGGGTAAGGCCTTTTTCGCCTTTGCTAATACATCTGTACAAGGGCCGTTGAGCTCAGTTAAAGCCATTAGCGCTTGCGCTGTTTTTGCTGGCAAACAGTCAGCCCATTTACTCAAACGAGGACGATCTTTGGTCTGCAATAAAGCATATAAATTTTCAATAGCTTCTCTATCTAAGTTTTGATCAGCCAAAATTCCAGTCAAAATACCAGCGTGCGATAAATCAAGATAAACCTTTTCTAGACCTGCGATAGAGAGTGTTTTAAGCAATAAAGTCATTGCCTCAAAATCAGCCTCCCAGCCTGCGCAACCATAGATCTCTGCACCTAACTGCAAATCTTCGCGAGATGAACTACCGACAGGGGTTCTTGCATGTGCAACAGAGCCTGCATAGCAAAGGCGAGTAACCCCAGCACGATTTAATAAGTGCGCATCAATACGCGCTACTTGCGGGGTAATGTCAGCACGTAATCCTAGAGTGCGCCCTGACATCTGATCAACCAACTTAAAGGTTTGTAGATTGAGGTCTGAACCAGTACCCGTTAATAGCGAATCCAAGAACTCTAAAATAGGAGGAGCGACTAGTTCGTATCCATAGGACTGATAGAGATCCAAAATGGCGCGACGCAAAGTCTCCACCTTGCGAGCCTGGGCTGGCAAAACGTCTGCAATATCTTCAGGAAGTAACCAACGATTCATGGTGTAGATCATTCACTTTCTTATTTTTTGTGCAGAAACTTAAAGAACTCACCGTTAGGCTCAACCACCATGATGTCTTTCTTGTCCTTGAAAGAGCTTCGGTAGGCTTCTAAACTTTGATAGAACTGAGCAAATTGGGGATCTCGTCCAAACGCTTCTGCGTAAAGCGCTGTAGCCTTAGCATCCCCAGCACCTTTGATCTTTTGTGCATCACGGTAGGCTTCCGCCAAAATGGTATCGCGTTGACGCTCGGCATTTGCGCGGATCTTGTCAGATTCAGCGGCACCCATTGAGCGCAATTCATTAGCTACGCGCTTACGCTCTGCTTCCATGCGCCGGTATACCGAATCACTAATCTCGGCCAAAAGGTCAACACGCTTTAAACGAACATCAACAATTTCAACACCGATATCCGATGCGTCATCAGCCACTTTTTTACGAATACCTTGCATAACTTCTTCACGCTGATCTGAAATCAACTCTCGCACAGTACGCTTGGTGAACTCTTCATTTAAAGCAGAGCGAACTAATTGAGTAAGTCGGTCTTGCGCTAAGCGTTCATCGCCTTTAAAGCTGATAAAAAATTTACGGGGATCAACAATGCGCCATTTCACATAAGAATCTACCAAAAGGTTTTTCTTCTCGGCAGTAATAAAGCGCTCTGCTTCTGGATTATCAATCGTCAGAATACGGCGATCAAAGAAACGCACGCTCTCAAATGGGGCTGGCAGCTTTACTCGTAAACCAGGCTCTTCTATCACCCTTACGATTTGACCAAAAGAGAACACCACAGCAAATTTGCGTTGATCAACAATGAAAATACTAGAGGACAGCACATAGATAAGAGCAATGAAAGCAATGCCCGCAACAATTAAACGATTTGCATTCATTGCCTATACTCCCGCTCACGACTACGAAGACCATCGCGTTTGTCAGCCCCACTTCCGGTATTTGGTAGCGCTGAAGGAGTGCTTGTTGTAGCAGTACTAGTTGCCGAAGTAGAGCTTGGATTGTTCACGCCCGTAGCGCCGCCAACAGTCACACTACCCGTCGGAGTTGATGTGCCAGGTTGATTTACTTGCGCATTAGCAGCCTGTGCACTCTCAGCACTTACTTGGGCAACGATCTTATCAAGTGGTAAATACAAAAGGCTATTGCTCTTCGTTGTATCAACCAATATCTTAGTAACGTTGTTATACATCTCACGCATGCTATCGATATACATACGATCACGTGTTACTTGTGGAGCCTTGGAATACTCAACCAAAATCTGCTTAAAGCGGGTTGCATCACCTTCTGCAGTCGCCGCTACCCTAGCCTTATAGCCCTCAGCCTCTTGAATCAAACGAGCTGCAGTCCCTTTAGCGCGTGGAATGATGTCATTGGCATAGGCCTGACCTTCACTTTTTAGGCGCTCTTGATCTTGTCCAGCCTTCACCGCATCATCAAATGCAGCCTGTACTTGCTCTGGTGGCTGTACATTTTGCACAGTCACGCTAGTGACGTAAATCCCGCTCTTATAACTATCTAATATTTTCTGAATCGAGTTTGCTAAATCAATACCGATCTTTTCACGGCCTTCATAGAGAACAGTGTCCATTTTGCTGCGCGCTACGATTTCACGAACGGCAGTTTCTGCGGCTTGAATGACTGCAGCATCTGGATCACGATTATTAAATAAATAATCTGTTGGGTCTTTTAGACGGTATTGCACAGCAAAGCGCACATCAATAATGTTTTCGTCTTCGGTGAGCATCGAAGAATCTTTTTGGTTAGTCGCTTTAATTAAGATTGGTCGACCCACTTCAACAGAGCGAACACCCGATAAATTGACTGTCTCATCAGACTGAATCGGCCAAGGCATGCGCCAGTTAATACCAGGTTTAGCGGTGTAATCGTATTTCCCAAAAGTCAGAACTACGCCCGCTTGACCTTCTTGAATAATAAAAAAGCCGCTACATATCCAAATAAAGAAAACGGCTCCCGCACTAATCAAAATGCTAGCTTTAGAGCTAAATGGATTAGTGAAATTGAAGTTTGGCGCACTCATGCCACCATTTCCACCACTACTACCACTACTACCACCGCGCTGAGATGGCGGAGGAATATCAGTACTGTTGGGTTTATTGGCTGGCGGATTGGGTGAGCCACCTGGCTTTTTCTTGCCACCGAAGATGCCAGAAATCCTATCATTGAAATCACGCCAGAGCTCATCCAAATCTGGAGGGCCTCCTGGCTTTGTTGGCGAATTCGTTGGTGGATTTTTTGGCTGAGTTTCTGCAGGCTGATTGCTTTCAGGATCTGCTTTTGGAGCTTGATCGCCTCCCTGCCCATCTTTGGCATCTTTGGATCCGTTGTTGTGGCTATTGCCCCAACCTGGATCATTGACTGAGAAGAGGTCGAGAAATTTACGCATCATTAGAAAAATAGCTTCGGTTTGAAATCGGATTAAATTCAGAAGTTTCTGGTCGTTCGGGTAAGGGTTCTAAAAACTCGTCCGGGGCCAATTGCTTCTTGGCACGGTTGTGCTCGACCCTTATTCTATCAGTCATTTGCGAGCATTCAGCCAGGGCGGTGCGGAGCAAATCTAGGCCCAAGCCCGTCTTGGCAGACAGGTAAACCTGACTGGGGAAACCTTGGTTATCCCGCTCTAAAACAGCTCCACGGTGAAAGGTTTGGGGCATTTGGTCAATCTTATTCATCACCTCTATCCGAGGGATGTTTTCTGCTCCAATTTCCTCCAGAACCGCCTCAACTTCGGCCTTTTGCTCTCGAGCTACTGGGCTACAAGCATCAATGACGTGCAAAATCAGGTCGGCATGGATTGTTTCATCTAAAGTGGCCCTAAAAGCTTCGACTAGTTGGTGAGGCAAATCCCGAATAAATCCCACTGTATCTGAAACCACTATTGTCCCAACACCCTCTAAATGTACTTTTCTAGAGGTGGTATCTAGAGTGGCAAAAAGCTGGTCAGCAGCGTAAGTCCCTGCTTTGGTTAGGGCATTAAATAATGTGGATTTACCCGCGTTGGTGTATCCAACTAAAGAAACCGAGAACACATCTTTACGCTGACGAGCCCTTCTCTGAGTACGTTGCTGGCGCTGGAGTTTTTCAAGTTCGCTTTCTAAGCGTTTAGCCTTGGTTGCCAACATACGGCGATCTAACTCCATCTGAGTTTCACCAGGACCACCACGTACACCAATACCACCGCGCTGACGCTCTAAGTGACTCCATGCTCGCACCAAACGTGACATGCGATAACGCACTTGCGCCAGCTCGACTTGTGTTTTACCAATATGACTCTGTGCTCTTTGACTAAAGATATCCAAAATCAAACCCGTGCGGTCCATCACGTGGCGCCCAAGATGACGCTCTAAATTGCGCTGCTGAGTTGGAGAGAGGGGATGATTAAATATGGCAAGCTCAGCATCCTGCTCTTCCATAACACGCTTGAGCTCATTTGCTTTGCCAGAACCAATAAATAAAGCGGGATCGATTTTGCCTTTGCGGGCAATAACACTAGTTGTGGGTATAGAGCCGGCACTATCAGCTAAAAGACTGAGTTCAGCCATGCTATCTGCAAAATCTTCGCGCCCTGTATCAACACCAACTAGGACTGCGCGCGCTGCATCTACTCCAGTTTTATACAGGGGCACCTTCTTCTATACGAAAGTCAATCGCACGGGCTGGAACAATCGTGGAGATTGCATGTTTGTAAACCATCTGCGTCACTGTATTGCGAAGTAGGACGACATATTGATCGAAGGATTCAATATTGCCTTGTAATTTAATACCATTAACGAGATAGATCGAAACAGGAATATGCTCTTTGCGTAAGGCATTGAGAAAGGGATCCTGAAGTAGTTGAATTTTGTTGTTGTTCATACTGCTCCTTATTTGTTTTGTTGTTAGGGAGTCTTGCTTTTTTAATTACATACAACTTTTAAGAATGCTGCTGAGCGAACTATCTATATTGAGCCCAATTATAAAAAAATCAAGCCCAAAATCACCGCTTTTTCCCTTTTTTACCCTTATCCTCATCCACATAGGGGTTTTTGGCGGTGTTCATCTGGATCCTCAAAGGGGTTCCGCGTAGTTTGAACACATCCCTAAAGCGGCCTTCTAAGTACCTCTTATAGCTATCCGTAACGCCACTTAATGATGTTCCATGAATCACCACAATCGGAGGGTTCATGCCCCCTTGGTGTGCATAACGCAACTTTGGACGCCCCATGCCAACGCGTTTTGGCTGTTGATGCTCAATTGCCTCTTGCAAGATACGGGTTAAACGTGGGGTTGGTAATTTGGCCATGGCAGCTGCATAAGCCGCATCCACATCTTTAAACAACTCTTTGAGCCCAGTACCTTTTTTTGCAGAGATGGGGTGAACGTTTGCAAAATCTAAGAAGCGGAGTTTTTGAGCAATTTCTAGACGCGCACGCTCTTTAACGTAAGAGTCAATACCATCCCACTTATTTACAGCAACCACTAGAGCCCGACCCGCTTCAACAATAAATCCTGCAATATGCGCATCTTGCTCAGAAATATCTTGCTGAGCATCTAGCATTAAGATCACTACGTTGCAATCAGCAATGGCTTGTAATGTTTTAACGACTGAGAATTTCTCGATGGCCTCAAATACTTTACCGCGACGGCGCAAGCCTGCGGTATCAACCAAAATATAGGGCTTGCCATTGCGCTCAAAGGGGACTTCGATTGCATCACGTGTAGTTCCAGGCATATCGAAGGCAATGACCCGCTCTTCACCAATCAATTTATTAATCAGAGTAGATTTACCCACGTTAGGGCGACCTACTACCGCGATCTTCATTGGACGGTTTGGATCATTTGCTAATTCTTCTTCATCTGGTTCTGCAATACCGAGTGAATCTAAGGCATCGTCGATCAGGCCACGAACACCATCCCCATGTGCAGAAGAAATGGGGAATGGCTCACCTAAACCAAGCTCATGAAAGTCAGCAGTCACAATGCCTGACTGCATTCCTTCCGTTTTATTTACAGCCAGAATGGTTGGGCGTCCAGTCTTACGCAAAAAATCGGCAATCACACGATCTTGTGGTGCCATACCTAAGCGGCCGTCGACCAAGAAAATGACAATGTCAGACTCTGCTACAGCCTGCTTCGTTTGTTTTGCCATTTCAGCAACGATGCCAGTTTTAGCAACTGGCTCAAAGCCACCGGTATCAACACAAATAAATGCGCGATCGCCAATGCGACCTTTACCATAGTGACGGTCTCTTGTTAAGCCTGAAAAATCAGCCACCAAAGCATCGCGTGAACGCGTCAGGCGATTAAAAAGTGTCGACTTTCCAACATTAGGGCGGCCGACGATAGTGATAACTGGATTCATTTTGGACTGTACGCCGTTATTTTTCCACCCTGGGATTGAACCAAGATGAGGCCGCCAACCGCAACTGGCGCGGCGGAGATTGGACTACTATCATGGCGAATACGCGCAACCATCTCGCCATTCGCCTGTGAGAATGCATGAATATAGCCCTGAGCATCACCCATAAGCAATACTCTTCCAACTGCTAATGACTCACCTAAATCACGGTATGTGAGCTGAGTGTTTTCCCATACTTGAGTTCCATCTTTAGTGGCAAAGGCCGTCACATAGGATTTCTCATTGGCTGAGAAAACCATATCGGAGCTTTGCGATGTGCCTGTGTAGCTCGAGTAATCCTTAAACCAGATCAAATTACCTGTCCGCGCTTGGCCACAACCAATTCGGCCTTGATAAGAAACTGCGCAAATGATGTCGCCTTCCATACTAGGTTTAGCAGTCACGTCATTTAAACGCTCAATTTCTGAGAACCCTTTCGGGAATGACACGGGAGTTTCCCAAACCAACCCACCGTTAGCGATGGCTATCATGCCAAAGCGTCCACCAGCAAAGCCCGTCACAATCACTTCATTATTAATGGCAAGCATGCCGTAACCCACTCGCAATGACAAAGCAGATTGTTGGCGCTGATAAACCCATTTACGCGTTCCAGTTTGCGCATCCAGCCCAATAAAACGATTATCTAGAGCACGGATGATCACAATACCGCCGGCAACGATTGGCTCACTTAATACCTCGCTTCCAACGCTGACCTTCCAGATCGGCTTACCAGATTCATCATAAGCAAAGACCATACCTTTGGTACTCACAGCAACCGTTGTACGACCATCTGAACCAGGTCCAATCGCTAGGCGCTCGGGTACCGAAACCTCCCAAATCTTATTACCAGTAGCCAAATCAATTTTCGTTAAATTGCCGCGATGTGACGCTGCATAAACCATATCACCTGCAACTACTGGATGAAAGTTAAAAGACTCTGAAGAGCCAACGCTCGTTGTCCATACCAGCTGCATATCAAACTGATTAGCAACAGGGGTAAGTTCTGCAGGCTTGCGTACCCGTGAGTTACCAGAGCAAGCAACTAATGCTGTGACAACTAAACTAAGCAAGATAGTAGCGCTAGCAACTCTGGTTATATGCTTGCTTACGTACGTCCCTAAAGTCATCACTGAGCAACTCCTCCCACGGCATCTAATTTCACTTTCAAGAGACGGCGGGCCTCTTCAGGAAACTCTTTAGATTGGTTTAGTCCTTTCCAGGCCTCTTCGTAGCTTTTTTTCGCTTCAGCATTTTTCTTCTGCGCTAAATACCAATCACCACGACGCTCTAACCATAAAGCTTCAAAGCCAGATATCGGAGCTTCTTTTAGTATTTGATCAGCTTCGGCAAAATCTTTTTCACTGCCCTGCTCAATCAATTGACTAATCAAGCGTAATTTTGCTATAGCGATATAGCCATCATTAGATGCATTTTTTGCAGTCCAGCGCAAATAGTCTAGCGCCTTAGCATTATCCCCAGCATCTGCAGAAATTTTAGCGGCAACTAAACTGGACATCGCTGCATATGGTGTACGCGCAAAGTCTTTTTGCAAATCATCGCTAGCGCGTAAGATCTGTTCTTTATCGCCCTTGGCAATGGCAGTTACCATCGTTTCATACAGCTTAGATGCCTCGAGAGCTTGGCTATTGCGCCACCACTGATAGCCACTATATCCGGCATAAGCAAAAAGGGCGACTGTCAGAACCCCAGTAATGAGATTACGATATTTTTGCCAAAATGCTTTAAATTGGTCTAACTGTTCTTGTTCTTCTAGATCTAAAGGCATGTGAATCCAAGCTAATTAATAAATGGTTTATTGCTGATAAATGGAATGAATAGACTCATTCTATTCGGAGGCGCCTACCAGGGCATTAATTACAGCTTCTAGTACCCCATCCAAAGGAACGGCCTTTTGTTCGCCACTAGCTCGTAAGTCTTTGATCTGAGCCTCATTCTTAGCAAGTTCATCTGGGCCAATAATGACTGCAAAAGCTGCCCCACTGGCATCGGCTTTCTTCATTTGGGACTTAAAGCTGGCTGATTGGCCATCGGGAGGACAGAACAAAATAACGTCGATACCAGCGCTCCGTAAGCGCTCTGCAATGATCATTGCAGCCGTTAATGTCTCGCCGCCTTGATGCAATACAAAGATATCGCACTGGGTCTGTGCTTCTGGCAATGATCCAGAAACGCTCATCAACTCTAGAACACGTTCCATTCCCATCGCCCATCCACAAGCTGGTGCTGCTTTACCACCCATGCGCTCAATCAATGGATCATAGCGGCCACCGCCGGCTATAGTGCCCTGCGCACCAAGTTCATCGGTTACCCATTCAAATACTGTGAGGTTGTAATAATCCAAGCCACGCACTAAGCGCGGATTAATCTTGCAAGGAATATTATTTGCCTTAAGTAAAGCTTGGACTGCATTGAAGTGCGCAAGAGATTGCTCACCCAAGAAATCCAATAATTTTGGCGCGCCTTCAATCAAGGTTTGCATTTCTGGATTTTTAGAGTCGAGGATACGCAAAGGATTGCTTAATAATCGACGTTTAGAGTCTTCATCAAGTTGTGCTTTATTTTTCTCAAAGTAAGTAACTAAGGCGGCACGATGCTTTGCACGCTCATCTGCCTGCCCTAAAGAGTTAATCTCAAGGCGGACTCCTTTAAGACCAAGCTCATCCCAGAGGCGCTGACCCATGAGAATGATTTCAGCATCAATATCAGGACCAGCAAAGCCAAGCGCTTCAACCCCAAACTGATGGAACTGACGATAACGCCCGCGCTGTGGACGCTCATGACGAAACATCGGACCGGTATACCAAAGACGCTTAGGCCCTTCGTAGAGCAGATTGTTTTCAATCACTGAGCGCACTAATGCGGCAGTACCCTCTGGGCGCAAGGTCAGTTGCTCGCCATTTAAACGATCCTCAAAGGAATACATTTCTTTTTCAACAATATCAGTCACTTCACCAATACCCCGTTGAAAGACTGCAGTTGCTTCCACAATGGGGGTTCTTAGGAATTCATAGCCGTAAGCACGGGTTAAATCACGGAGGACATGATCAAGGTGGGCCCATTGCGCAGCATCGGCTGGCAGCAAGTCGTTCATGCCGCGCACCCCATTGATCTTCTGGGTTTTAGACGCTTGCGATTTTTGGTCTTTGTTTTGATCAGTCATTTTTATTCTTGTTTTACCAATTCACTTCATTAAGCTTTGGCTGCGTAATTTTGTCTTACATAGTCCTCGACGATGACCTGAAACTCTTGTGCGATTTTCTCACCCCGCAGGGTTTTCACCTTAACGCCATCCACAAATACTGGAGCCGCTGGTGTTTCACCCGTTCCAGGCAATGAAATACCAATATTAGCGTGCTTACTTTCGCCTGGGCCATTCACAATGCAACCCATTACAGCCACATTCATATTCTCAACGCCAGGATGGGTCTTCTTCCACACCGGCATCTGTTGACGCAAGTAGGACTGGATATCAGCAGCCAATTCTTGAAAAGTAGTGCTAGTTGTTCTACCGCAGCCAGGGCATGCAATCACCATTGGAGTGAAGTTGCGTAATCCCATGGTTTGCAAAATTTCCTGAGCGACAATGACTTCATTCTCACGGGGCGCCCCCGGATCAGGCGTTAAAGAGACCCGAATCGTATCGCCAATCCCTTCTTGCAACAAAATACCCATTGCTGCAGTAGAAGAGACAATTCCTTTGCTACCCATACCTGCTTCAGTTAAACCCAAATGAAGTGGGTAATCAGAGCGATTTGCAAGATCACGATAGACCGCCACTAAGTCTTGTACATTACTGACTTTGCATGACAACAAAATTTGATTAGGGTTCATGCCCAACTCAACAGCTTTTTCTGCAGATTGCAATGCAGACTGAATCAAAGCCTCAATCATGACCTCTTGTGCAGTCTTCGGCTCAGCCAAAGCAGCATTGCTATCCATAATCGATGCTAAGAGCTCTTGATCTAAGCTGCCCCAATTCACACCAATGCGAATCGGCTTGTCATATTTGCAGGCGGCTTCAATCATTTGCGCAAACTGTGGATCCCGCTTGGCGCCCTTGCCCACATTACCTGGGTTAATGCGGTATTTAGAAAGTGCTTTAGCGCACTCTGGGAAATCATTTAATAAAGTGTGGCCGTTGTAATGAAAGTCACCAATTAAGGGTACCAAGATATCCATCTTATCTAGCTGTTCACGGATGTAGGGTACCGCTGCAGCGGCCTCTGGTGTATTAACAGTAATGCGTACCATCTCTGAACCAGCACGCGCCAGCTCTTTTATTTGGATTGCTGTACCGACTGCATCTGCAGTATCGGTATTGGTCATTGACTGAACGCGCACAGGTGCATCACCGCCCACAGTAATGATGTTGGTTTTCCAAGCAACTGTTGCTTGACGAGTTGCCCGCTTAGGGGAAGGTCCCAAAAGTAAATTCGAGGACTTTGATGAGGAATGATTAGAGCTCATAGGGATCTCATGTTTAATTTAACTTTTTGAGCCACTCTATTGGCTGCTCATTAGATTCGACTTCAGCGACTTCAATCTCGGCACTATGGACATCGCGTTCACGCACTCGGGTACGGTCTACAACATCCCCTGCCAACTGTCCGCATGCTGCAGCAATATCATCGCCACGGGTCTTGCGCACTGTAGCTACCATACCTGCATCTAAAAGGATGCTCGCAAAAGCATGGATACGCTGGTCTGATGAGCGCTTTAATCCTGATTCTGGAAATGGGTTAAATGGAATGAGGTTGATTTTGCACTTTATATTCCTCAGCAAGCGCACTAGTTCTTTTGCCTGGATGTCGGAGTCATTGACACCATCGAGCATGCAGTATTCAAAGGTCAAGAAATCTCTCGGCGCAAATGGCAAGTAACGCTCACACGCATTGAGTAATTCACGTAAGGGATATTTTTGATTGAGTGGTACTAATTGATCACGCAATGCATCATTCGGTGCATGCAAAGAAACTGCCAGTGCTACCGGGCAATCTTGTGCCAAGCGATCGATCATAGGTACAACGCCAGATGTAGAAACGGTCACACGACGACGTGACAAACCATAAGCTCTATCGTCAAGCATTAAACGCAAGGCAGACACCACATTGTCATAGTTGAGTAATGGCTCACCCATACCCATCATCACTACATTCGAGATCACCCGACCAGTGTGTTCCCAGCCTGGTGTTGGATATTTTTCAATTCTGCGAATCGCTTCTGGGTCATTACGCAAGAGATGTTCGGCAAACCAGAGTTGGCCGATAATTTCACCAGAGGTGAGATTGCGTGAGAATCCTTGGCGTCCTGTGGAGCAAAAACGGCAGTTGACTGCACACCCTGCTTGGGAAGAGATACACAAAGTGCCACGATCATCTTCAGGGATAAAAACAGACTCAACGGCATTACCAGCGCCCACGTCCATCAACCACTTGCGGGTACCGTCTGAAGCGTGCTCGTCTTTAATAATCGGTAAGGAAAGTACTTCTGCTTTATCTAGCAATGTCGCTCTAAAGCTTTTTGCTAAATCACTCATGTCATTAATATCGGATACGCCACGCTGGTGTATCCACTGCATGAGCTGCTTTGCCCTGAAGGGCTTTTCATTTAACCCCGCGACGTACGCCGCCATTTGGTCAGCGTCAAAATCTAAGAGATTTATGCGCGGGGAGGTCAATGCGCCTGCTTATAAATAAGTTACTGATTAACGATTGAAAACATTGATGCCTGGGAAGAAGAAAGCAACTTCCACGGCAGCAGTTTCAGGAGCATCAGAGCCATGCACAGCGTTTGCATCAATGCTGTCAGCAAAGTCAGCACGAATGGTACCTTTGTCTGCCTTCTTAGGATCAGTAGCACCCATCAAATCACGGTTCTTCGCAATTGCGCCTTCGCCTTCCAATACTTGAATCATTACTGGGCCAGAAATCATGAATTTCACTAAATCTTTGAAGAAAGGACGATCTTTGTGAACACCATAAAACTGCTCAGCTTCAACTTGTGAAAGGTGGGCCATTCTGGAAGCAACGATCTTCAAACCAGCGGATTCAAAACGGTCATAGATTTTGCCGATGACGTTTTTAGCGACAGCATCAGGTTTGATAATAGAAAGGGTGCGTTCAATTGCCATGCAATACTCCAATAGTGATTTCAAAGATATTTGGTTGGGGAGGGTTAAATGAGTCACCCCACTCCAACGACCCCCGAATTATACATTGACTGACCGTATTTACCCCTATGCAAGTAGGGCTAAGCTCTTGAATTTACAGGGCATAAGCCTTTATTTTGTAGGTCTTTTAACAAGGGGCTTGAAATTTTGCTGTTTTGTCTATACTTAATGTCAACAGCCCTTCGTGGGCTCATGTAATCACTATTAAAGAAGGAGTCAATATGAGTGATCTTAACTCTTACGGCTTTGGCCAAACCGGCTCAATTAGCACTGTTCAGATACGCAACCGCGTGCTGCGCAATACCTATGCCCTGTTGGCGCTCTCCATGGTCCCTACTGTCATTGGTGCTTGGCTCGGCGTTGCGATGGGTTTTAGTCTCTTTGCTGAAAGTCCATTCATTGGTTTCATCGTCTTCATGGCAGTTGCCTTTGGTTT
>Ga0208496_1000165_pt1 | contig 22582 bp, 25 predicted proteins | sample CryBogmetaGMA2M_FD_184552 | JGI IMG/M metagenome (GOLD analysis project Ga0208496, IMG submission 184552) | Freshwater microbial communities from Crystal Bog, Wisconsin, USA - MA2M (SPAdes) | ecosystem: Environmental > Aquatic > Freshwater > Lake | place: Crystal Bog, Wisconsin, USA | collected... | reverse complement strand
TGCACCTCATTAATTGGGGTTGTGCGAGCGAGCAAAATCATGAGATCAGAATGTTGAATACGAGAGATCCAAACTTTCTGACCGTTCACAACATACTTATCACCTTTTTTGACAGCAGTGGTCTTTAGCTTAGTAGTATCAGTACCAGTAGTTGGCTCAGTCACTGCCATACTTTGTAAGCGTAATTGCCCGCTGGCAATTTTTGGTAGATACATTTTTTTCTGGGCTTCAGATCCATGGCGGAGCAAGGTGCCCATGTTGTACATTTGCCCATGACAAGAGCCTGCGTTACCGCCTGAGAAATTAATTTCTTCCATGATGACGGAGGCTTCCGCTAAACCCAATCCAGAGCCACCATATTCTTCAGGTATTAGAGCTGCTAACCAGCCAGCCTCAGTCATAGCTTTTACAAAAGCCTCGGGGTAGCCCCGTTCATGATCTATTTTTTGCCAGTAGGCAGAGTCAAATGCTCCACAGAGGTCTCGTAAGGCCTAACGTATTTCTTGGTACTGGTCTGGTTTAGGAATAGGGTGATTCATGGAACTCTCGATTAATAGGTTTTATGGTTTATTTTGTTATTTAGACGCTAGTTTAAGCAAGATTTGAAAATCCTGGAAAATGATGAAAATCAGGCGAAAATAGCCTAAATAATCTGTATACATGTATCAATAAGGGGCATGAGCTTGTCAATGCAAAAGAATCACCAACAAATCCTTTCTGGTGTCAAAGTTTTAGAGTTAGGTCAACTCATTGCCGGTCCATTTGCCTCAAAAACACTTGCTGATTTTGGGGCAGAGGTGATTAAGGTAGAGGCTCCAGGTCTTGGTGATCCGCTGCGTAAATGGCGCATGCTGCATGAGGGAACATCAGTTTGGTGGCAAGCACAATCGCGCAATAAACAATCGATTTGTTTGGATCTGCGGGTAAAGGAAGGGCAGGCAATTGCGAGAAAGCTGGCGCTTGAAGCAGATATCGTCATTGAAAATTTTCGACCAGGTACATTAGAGAAGTGGGGTTTGGGCTGGGAAGAATTACATCAAGCTAATCCAAAATTGATTATGTTGCGCATCTCTGGTTATGGGCAAGATGGACCTAGGCGTGACGAGCCTGGTTTTGCAGCAATTGGTGAGGCGATGGCCGGCTTGCGTTACATCACGGGTCATCCGAATGAAGTGCCAGTGAGGGCAGGTGTATCCCTTGGAGATACGATCGCAGGTTTGCATGGCGCGCTTGGCGTACTGCTCGCATTGTATGAGCGCGATGCTCGCGGTGGCCAGGGTCAGATGATTGATGTAGCCTTATATGAAGCGGTATTTAATCTAACCGAAAGCCTATTGCCAGAGTACTCAGCATTTGGTGCAATACGTCAGCCAGCTGGGGGTGCTTTACCAGGGATTGCCCCCTCTAATGCCTATCGATGCGCCGATGGGCAGTATGTCTTGATTGCTGGCAATGGCGATTCTATTTATAAGCGCTTGATGGCTTTAATTGGCAGGGCAGACTTGGGTGAAGACCCAGCACTAGCATTTAATGACGGACGCGCGAAACGAGTGGCTGAAATTGATGCAGCGATTAATACTTGGACGCAAACTTTAACTCTAGACCAAGTTCTTAAAGGCTTGTTGGAGGCAGAGGTCCCATCTGGCAAGATTTATACAGCAAAAGATATTGCCGAAGATCCTCACTACCACGCAAGAGGTGTGATTGAAACTGTACAAGCGGCGAATGGTCTCAAAGTACAAGTCCCCGGAATTATTCCTAAGCTTTCGCAAAATCCCGGTTCAATTCGTTATCGCGCTCCTACCTTAGGTGAGCATACTAATGAAGTGCTTAAATCTGCTGGCCTAACTGAAGAACAAATTACGATCCTGAAAAAATCTGGGGTCCTCTCTTAATGGATCAATCGCTGCAGCATTTCTTGGCATGGTTTGGTTTGCCATCCGTTGGATTGCCAGCCGTTTTTATCAGTGCATTTGCTTCTGCAACCTTGTTACCGATTGGTTCAGAGCCGATTTTATTTGGGTATACCGAGCTTAATCCTGACATGTATTGGATTGCGATCTTGGTTGCAACCGTTGGCAACACTATGGGTGGTATGTTTGATTGGTGGCTTGGTCTCATTTCTCGAAATGGCTTTGAGTCATTAAAAGGTCCAGCTCATAGCCGCATGCAACTTTGGCTAGAAAAGCGAGGCCCTAAAATGCTGCTCTTATCTTGGCTACCCGGATTTGGTGACCCTCTTTGTATCGCAGCAGGCTGGCTGCGCTTAGCCTGGCTTCCATGTCTGATTTACATGTTTATTGGCAAATTACTGCGTTACCTGACTATGACGTGGTTGCTCACCTTGGTCCCTGATAGTGTTTGGCACCAATTAGGGCATTGGTTGCATTTGATCTAACTGTCTAAATCAATTTAGACAGCACAATACTTTTGTTGGATCTCATCGTTATTCAAGAGATTTTGAGCGGTATCGTGGAATACGATTTCACCTTGATCGAGAATGAAAGCGCGATCTGAGATCTTCAAAGCTTTCTGTACATTTTGCTCAACTAAAAGAATGGTGAGGCCTTGCTGTTTCAGTTTTGCAAATAATTCAAACATCTCTTCAACGAGAACTGGCATGATGCCCTCAGATGGCTCATCTAATAGGATTACCTTGGGTTTGGCAATCATTGCTCTAGCTATCGCTAGCATCTGCTGCTCTCCGCCCGACATTGAAGTACCGTCTTGGTGAAGACGCTCTTTTAGTCTTGGAAAGGTTTCGGCAATTTCATCGACTAGGATATTCATATCCCCGCGATTTTTTTGGCTAATGACACCAAGCTCTAAGTTTTCTTTAACGGTGAGGCCTGGAACAATCCGCCGATCTTCAGGAACGTAGGCCAAGCCTAGATGAAAGCGTTCATGCGCCGGCAGATCCAAAAAAGAGATGCCATCAATCGAGGCTTTGCCTTGACGTTTAGAGAGTAATCCCATCAGCGATCTCAAGGTGGTGGTCTTACCGGCGCCATTGCGTCCCATGAGGGTCACAATTTCACCCTTATTAACATCTAAAGAAATTCCTTGCAGTACGTGACTGCGGTCATACCAGGCATTTAAGTTTTCAACGCGCAACATAGATTACTTTCAATTTAACCTTGACCTAGGTACACCCGACGTACCTCAGCATTATTTTGAATTTCCTCTGGAGTGCCTTCTGCTAAGAACTCACCATGATGAAGCACAATAATCCGCTTACAAAGTCCCATGATCAGTTTCATTTTGTGTTCTACCAAAATCACTGTGCGCTCATTAGCTAAGGTCTTAATGAGATCCATCATGACCAGCGTTTCTTCCGGCGACATGCCGGCAGTGGGTTCGTCTAGCAGTAAAAGGTTGGGGTTACAGGCTAACGCCATAGCAATTTCTAATGCACGTTGCTGACCATGAGCCAGGTCACCTGTTTTTTTATTACGTAGATGCTCGAGATTAACGCGGCGCAAGAGTTGGTCGGCTAGATCAATTGGCTCAGCGTAGCTCTGTGCATTGCGAATAAAGTTATAGCGAGCTGTTTCCATTTGTGCAGCCACGCGTACATTTTCATGAACGGTTAATTGCTTAAAAACATTAGTAATTTGAAAGCTCTTAGAGATTCCGGTACGAGCAAACTCGTGCTGCTGTAGACCGGTAATATCTTTACCGTTAAAAAGTATTTGGCCACTGCTAGGAGGGAAGGCGCCACTTAAGACATTAAAAAATGTACTTTTACCTGCACCGTTAGGTCCAATAATGGCAGTTAAGGTTCCCGGCATGAAGCTAGTCGAGATATTTTGCAATGCTTTGAACTTGCCAAAACTCTTACTCACGTTACGAGCCTCAAGAATAGGAGTGGTAGTTGCACTATTCATTATTTTGAACCCCGCCCAATATGTAGCCTACTCAAAATAGTGCCCCAGATGCCCTTCGGAAAGAACAAGACAAAGAACATAAAGACCAAGCCCACCACGGCCATCCAGTGTTTAGTGAAGGTAGTAACTACGTCCTCTAAGTAAAGCATGACCGCTGCACCAATGAATGGTCCAAAGAATGTTCCCATGCCACCTAAAATACTCATCATCACAGCTTGACCGGATTGCAAGTAGTGCAGGGAATCAATTGGCACGATGGAGAGATGCAGGGCACGAAGAGAGCCAGCTAAACCACAGATGGCTGCAGACAATACAAATACCAGTAACTTAGTTTTAGCTACGTCAAATCCGCAAGCCGCCGCCCGCTTTTCATTCTCGCGAATAGCTTCCATCACAGCCCCTAGTGGAGAGTTCAGAATACGTGAGATCAACCAAATTGCAATTACTACAAAAAACAGAATGATGTAGTACTTCACCAGGGGATTTAAAAAGTCTACTGGTATACCAAAGATATTGAATGTGTCTACTCGCACACCACGTAAACCATTTTCACCACCAGTAAAACTCTCAGCCTTATAAAAAATGTAATAAACGATTTGTCCAAGGGCTAGGGTCACCATTGAAAAATAGATGCCACGAGTGCGGATTGCCAGAAAACCCATCATGAGTCCACCAATAGCTGCGCCAACGATACCAATCAGAATGGCAGCTGCCCAAGGCACTCCGTAATGCACGATTGCGATGCCAGTGAAGTAGCTGCCAATACCCAAGAAGGCTGCATGACCGAATGAGAGCAGACCCATGTAGCCAAATAAGAGATTAAAGCCCATAGCAAACAAGCCAAAGATCAAAATGTTGATCGCCAGAGCCTCATAGGGCATGATGAATGGAAAGATGGCCAAGAATGCTGTACTAGCTAGTACGCGATGGCGTGCAATGATTTGGAAAAGAGAGTTCATCAGTTACAGGGCTTAGCCCATAGCCCCCGCTTTTCCGAATAGTCCTTGAGGGCGAATTAATAAGACGATAGCCATCAAAATGAAAATAGATAGTTCAGCAAGATCTGGAAAGAAAAGGGAGGTCATGCTGTAGACGACCCCAACTAAAAGGCCGGCTACAACTGCACCAACGGGAGAGCCCATACCGCCAACGACAGTGACCACAAAAGACTCTGCCAAAATTGGAATACCCATCTCTGGGTTTACAGAGCGCGTGGGGGCAGCCAAAATTCCGGAAAGACCTGCGATCGCGCAGCCTAAGCCAAATACCAGTAACCACACCTTGGCGATATCAACACCTAGAACTTTAACGATTTCCTGATCAGCAGCACCCGCTTTAATAATGAGACCGTAGCGGGTTTTTTGAATAAAGAACCAAACGCCAAAAATAATGAGGGCAGTTGCGGCAATGAGAAAGAGTCGGTATTTAGGAAAATAGCCAATGCCAACATTCATAGTGCCGCCAAGACCTTCTGGAGTTACTGAGGGGAGTCCTTCAATGCCAAAAGTCACTCGCATAGCTTCGATCAGAACATACGAGAGACCGAAGGTAAGTAGTAATGGGTAATCTAGTCCGCGACCATAGAGTGGTCGCACTAAGAATCGCTCTGTTATTAAGCCCAAGCAGCCTGTGAAGAGGGGAGTTAATAGTAGACTAAACCAGAAGTTTCCAGTAATACCAAGAAAATAAATACCCAAGAATGCGCCCACCATAAAGAAAGCGCCGTGAGCAAAGTTCACTACGTTTAGCATGCCAAAGATCAGGCATAAACCAAGAGCAAGGAGTGCATAGATGCTACCCAGGGCTATACCTGTGAGTAACTGCATGCATAAAAGTTCGAATGTCAAACCAGTCATAAATATACTCAAAAAAACTCCCCTTGACCCACCGGGATCAGGGGGAGTGGATCAGGGTAAATCAGCGATCTACCCTGAATTGAAGTATTAGGCTTTATGGCCTAATTCTGCGCAACTACGCATATTCTTCTCAGTAGTAGGTTCAATAGTCAAAATATTGAAGACATCATATTTATCTTTCATATTCTTTGATTTGGACTCAACAATGATGACTGTTTGAACGGCTTGGTGGTCGCACTTACGATAGTATTCAGGTCCCTTATACCAGTCGTACTTCAAGTTCTCCATTGCAGTGATCACTTTTGCGGTATCAGTGGACTTAGCAATTTTGACGGAAGCAAGGACACTTTTTACGCCGGCATATCCTAGTGCACCATAGTCGGACGGTACTGAGCCGTTATACATTTTTCTAAATGCATCGTTAAATGTTTTGGCAGTAGGGATTCGGTCTTCAAGTCCCCAGTAATAAGACGTGCCACCAATGATGCCTTCGAACGCCTCAGGACCACCAGCAAGGCGGGCTGTGTAGAGAAGAACAGGGGTAACAATCTTCATGCTCGATTTGAGACCAAAGTCAGTACATTGCTTTGCTGAATTCACAAGGTCACGACCAAAGTTACATAGCACCAAGATGTCTGGGTTTAACGCCTTGATACGCGGCAAGAAGGCAGAGTAATCAGAGGTGCCCAATGGATGGCGAATATCAGCCAAAGTAGTAGCGCCCATTTCTTTGCCGGCACGCTCAAATGCGCGGACCATTTCATGGCCATAAGCATAGTCTGCGGTTAGAAAGACAATTTTTTTGCCAAAACGGGGAATAGAGTAACGCGCTACAGCGCCAGCTGTCATAGTTGGATTTAGCGCTTCATGGAATGTATAAACACTCCAGTCTTTTACTTCATTAATTGCGTCAGACTGACTAATTGAGTTAAAAAGAATCTTACGTTCTTTGCAAACTGCATTGATGGAGAGTTGTGTTGCTGCAGATAGCGAGCCGACCACATAATTTACTTTATCTTTTTCAATCAACTCTAAAGTGCGGGTTGCGGCCTCACCTGGATTTAGCTTATCGTCACGCACTAAAAGTTCAGCCTTACGGCCATTAAATCCACCAGCGTCATTGAATTCTTTAATGGCCAACTCAGCAGCTTTTACTTGGTCTTGAGCTTCCGCAGAGAAAGGTCCAGTCAGCGGTACCGGAAATCCAATCTTAATAGTGTCAGCTTGCGCATTGGCAACATTTAACCAAAGTGGGGTACTGGCTGCTGCTGCTCCACCAATCAGCATCTTTCGTCTAGTTTGATTCGTTACTTTTTGTTTCATGGTTGTCTCCTCCATTTAAAACTGTTTGAATAAGAATACTTTTTATTTGGTAAATCTTAACTGAATGCACCAATTAATGGGCGGATTCAGGCACTGCATTCCCTGCGGCTAATAAGGCACTGATATCTATAGCGGTTTCTGCCATTACAGTACTGGCATTTCTTTTGAGCTTATCACTATCCCTTGCGCCTTTACTGCCTTGCGCCTGCATGTAGCGGCCTAAATATTGGGCTCTAGCTACCACCTGTTGTCCTAATTTCAGGCGTTCGTCCCCATAGGCCTGAAGGGCTTCTGGAGTGGCTCCCAGATTAGAAATATGCTTAGCAATGACGATAGCTTCATCTCCCGCTTTCGTCACACCCATCCCTACGTGTGGTCTACCTACAAATGCTGCATCGCCCATTAAAGCGATTCTTCCGAAAACAATCTCCTCAGATCGAACGTCATAGATGGGTTGCAAAAATGGAGAGGCTGTTTTTTCTAATATCTCTGCATATTGTGGCGCGAGGATGGCTTGAGCAACTTGACGCATATTGGCAATATGCTTGCCAGAAACTTTAGAGGGAGGGATGCCAGTAGGGTAGTAACGGCCATCATCATCAGTTAGTAGCTCAATCAGCTCTTGAGCTTCCGAGGCGGGCCGATACCAGACAAAGTTATAACGTCGCTTACCTGGGCGAGTGTCATTCCCAGACCCAGCCACTGGATATCCCAGCATCTGCTCGCCATTTGGTAGACAAAAACCGAAGTAGTTAAAGAGTGTATCCAGTGTGTATTGAGATAGCAGGGATTCATCACACACTCCGCGCCATGCAATATAGCCTGCATATTCAGGCTGAATTTCTGGAGCAAGCTGCGCTCTAACCCCAGAGCGAATGCCGTCGGAAGCAATTAATAGCTCGGCCTCATATTGACTGCCATCTTCACAATTCACTTGTACTCTATTGGTATGCTGAGTCACAATTTGCACAGTTTTACCTTGCAGATAGCGCTCGGTTGGAAAGTTTTCTTTGAGCATGTGATACAGGTGGCTCCAAGACGTGAGTATTTGAGGTAGCTCCATTTCACCAAGAGTTTGCCCATCCACACCTAAAGTGACGCGCTTTGTCACTGCTACTCCGAGGGAGTTATCAACCCTTATTCCAGCGGCACGCAGAGCCTGCGCTAATACATCATGAGTAACAATGCCTGCGCCACGACCATGGAGAGAGCCAGTCGCCTTTTCTAGCAAGGTGACATCATGACCTTGGCGCAGCAAAATATTTGCCGCAAACAAGCCACCAAGAGATCCGCCAACGACTAGTATTTTTGCCATACTCTCTCTTAAGCTACTTTCGCATCTAAAGTAGCTTTCTCATGCGCAGGGTAATTTAATTCAATGACTACGCCATTGGGGTCATCTAAAAAAATTTGATGGAGCTCTATAGCGGGAACAGTGCGTTCACGGTACGGGAGTTTTAATTCCTTTAATAGTGCAATCTTTTCTTCTAAACCTGTGGCAAAGAAAGCAATGTGATCAACTGCGCCAGAGCCATGCAGTGAGCTAGGATCGCGCTCTCCTAAGTATTGCTTTAATCCATTTGGATTATTTTTATCAATTGCAATGAGGTGCAGTACAGCATTAGCCCAGCTACTATCATCGCCGTTATAGAGCCATACACCAGGGAATGGAAAATCTGGGCGCGGTCCGACAGTGAGGCCGAGGAGTTTGCTGAAGAATTCCGTAGTTTTTTCAATTTCAAGACTGCGTATAGAGAAGTGATTGAGGCTTAAATTAGTCATGATTACCTTTGGAGTTAAGCAAAGAGGGTTTTCGCAGAGAGTAAATAGGAGCGGATACGATCGCGGATGATATCTTGTTCTGCGTTCGGGCTACTGGCGTCATAAATGGCTTGACCATAGATCCAGCGGCGCATACCAATATAAAAAATACCACCATGAAGACCCATTAAAAATTCTAATTCTCGCTGGGTCGGTTTAGATCTAGTTGAACGATCACAGTATTTACGTGTCTCACGAATGAGTCTTGGTAGGAGACGAGAACGCAAAAGTTCAAAGAATCGATCGCTAATGGAGTGATCGCTTAAGCCAGAAAAAATCAAAATACGAACGAAGTCGTATGTCAGTACGGTGTTGGTATAGTCGAGATAAAACGCATTTAACTTTTCCTCCGGAGAGAGGCGCTTGTCATCAAGAAGCTTTTCCCACTCAGGCTTCCATCTTGATTCAAATACTTCCTTATAGACCTCTTTGATTAAAGCCTCTTTAGTAGGGAAGTAATGGTAGAGCAGGGTATGGGTAACACCTAACTCTTTCGTGAGATTTCTTAATTGACCATCGATCCCATGTTTGGCAAAGAATTGAATGGCTCGATCTAGGATTTGACGTTTCCGGTCGGCTGTATTCATGCGCCGACGGGCCGGCGTTATTTCTTCGGCCAAATTTTCAGCTTTTCTAATGCCAAAGGTAGGGTCTTCGTTAAAGCTCATGAATGCTCAGGGTTTATCCGAATTTGGACTTATTGACCAAAAGTTAAATAATGGTACATTGTTCAGCAGTTGGCAGATCAGACTCTATTCGTACAAACCCCAAGGAGACCAAATGGAACTTAATGGCGAGCAACTTATTGCTGCTTCTGTGCCTGAGGTATGGAGGGGGTTAAATGATATTGATGTGTTAGCCAAGTCTATTCCCGGTTGTGAGGAAATTAGTCGAGTTTCCGCTGAAGAGGTCCATGCCAAAGTGATGTTTAAGATTGGGCCTGTCAGGGCACGCTTTTCAGGAAAATTGCTCTTAAGTGACGTTATTCCAGATCAATCTTGCTCTATGGCATTTGAAGGATCGGGTGGCGCTGCTGGTTTTGCTAAGGGGCGTTCCCGTGTAGAGCTAAAGGTAGCTGAAGGCGGCACTTTAGTTTCGTATACAACCGAAGCATCGATTGGTGGAAAGCTAGGGCAAATTGGTGGGCGCTTAATTAGCGCATCCGCAAAAAAGATTGCAGATGATTTCTTTCAGAAATTTGCGAAAGAATTAGGCGGTGAGGCAATTGCGCTGGATACAGATGCTAGCAATGAATAAATCAGTAGGGACAGAATAAAAGTCATCAGACTCGAATAATTTGAGGCAGAGGAGGCCTAATGAAAGCAGCAGCATTTGATTATGTAAAGCCCAAGGTCTTGCACGACGCTCTATCTTTACTAGCTGAAGCGGGAGGTGATGCGCAATTAATCGCCGGCGGCCAAACGCTCCTAGCTACTCTCAATATGCGCTTATCAGAACCCAGTATTCTGATCGATATTACCGATCTGGCTGAGTTGAAAGGTATCACTCTGGTGGGTGATCAACTGAGAATTGGTGCACTGGTAACTCATACTGAAATTGAAGATTCTGAGTTAATTGCCAAACATGCACCATTATTGAAAGCAGCTGCACCTCATATTGCACATCGTGCAATTCGTAATTTAGGTACTTGGGGTGGTTCACTCGCTTACGGAGATCCCGCAGCCGAATGGCCTGCATGTAGCTTGGCAATGCGAGCAACCATGATTATTCAGGGCCCAAGTGGCGAGCGCCGAATTTCTGCTAAAGATTTCTTTATTGATTTATATACAACCTCCTTAGAGCCCGATGAAATTCTTGTTGCTACCGAAATGCCGATCGCCACAAGTGGAGCGGTTTTTTATTTTCATGAGCTAGCAAGACGTCATGGTGATTATGCTGTTGTAGGCTTGGCAGCAGTTGCGCAAAAGCAAGGTGATATTTTGAGTAATTGCGCATTTACTTTTTTCTCGGTGAGCTCCAAACCTGTCATGGCAATAAAGGCTCAGGATTTAGTAAATGGAAAAAAGCTCGATGAGGAATCTATTGGAAAAGCGGTATTGGCTGCTCGGGAAGAGATCGAGGCCATGGCTGACCTTACTAATAGTGAGCAAGTGAAAGAACATCTCATAGGCGTCCTCTTGGAGCGCGGTTTAAAGCACATGCTTGCCTAAATAGTTAAAGCTAAAAAATAGAAAAAGTATTTGGAGATCTAGATGAGTCTGAAAAAACAAATTTCAATGACGGTGAACGGTATTCTGGTAAATGCTGAGATTGAGCCGCGTAAACATTTGGTTGATTTCTTACGCGAAGACTTGCACTTAAAAGGTCCGCACCTGGGTTGTGAGCAGGGCGCTTGTGGAGCTTGTACTGTTAAGGTGAATGGTCAAATTATTAGGGGCTGCTTATTTCTGGCGGTACAGGCTAATGGTGCTGCAGTTGAGACGATTGAAGGATTGACTAAAAGCGGGGCTTTAGCTGATCTTCAGGAATCATTTATGCGTCGTAATGCAATGCAATGTGGTTTTTGTTCCTCTGGCATGTTGCTTGCCGCTGCAGAGTTAATTGAAAAGCAACCAAAAGCTACACGAGAGCAGGTGCGCGAGTGGATTTCTGGAAATTATTGTCGTTGTACTGGTTACCACTCTATTGTTGATGCGATTATCGATGTACTGGAAGCTCGCGCAAAGGGCCAAAAAATTAAACCTGTTGTTGCTCACGTTTAATCGAATTAGGAAAACGTATTATGAATAAGCCAAGTGATTTAAAAGGACTGGTTCTCGATTCTGTTACCAATGATCAGCGATATATCGGCAATAGTGAGCCAAGACATGGTGCGCGCCGCTTGCTGGAAGGTCAAGGCACCTACATCGATGATATTCAGCTTCCCCGCATGGGGCATGTAGTCTACTGGCGCTCACCAGTAGCCCATATGAAGATTGGAAAAATTCATACTGAGCATGCTAGCAAGATGCCTGGCGTTCTGGCAGTGGTTGACGGTGTCCAAATGGCAAAGATTTGTAAACCGTGGGTAGCTACCTTGGGTCACCTCGCTGGCATGAAATCTGCACCACAACATGCGTTAGCAATTGAGCGAGCTTGTTGGCAGGGTGAGCCAGTAGTAGCAGTTGTGGCAGAAACTAGAGCGCAGGCTGAAGATGCCTTGCAATATGTTGAAGTAGAGTGGGAGGAGTTGCCTGCAGTTGTCTCCATGGAAACTGCTCTTGATGCAAATACTCCATTAATTCATCCTGAGTTAGGTGATAACTTATGCTTCACCCGTAGTTTGGATGTGGGTAATGTGGATGAGGTATTCGCGTCAGCAGATGTAGTTGCAGAAGCAACTTTTGGCTTTGGGCGGCACACTGGTGTGACGCTGGAGCCACGCTGTCAAATTGCTGATTACAATCCGGGCGATCGCCGCCTGACGGTTTATCACTCTCAGCAAGCGCCACACATGATGCAGGATTTGTACTGCCGTCAGTTTGGCCTGTCTGAATCAGACGTGCATGTTATCTGCAAAGATGTCGGCGGCTCTTTTGGCATTAAAGTGCACGCATATCCTGATGACTTTGCTACTGTGGGCTTGGCGATGATGTTGGAGCGCCCAGTGAAATTTGTTGCGGATCGTTTGGAGTCATTTACCAGTGATATTCATGCCCGCGAGCATCGTATTAAAGGCCGTATTGCTGCTAACAAAGCAGGGGATATTCTGGCATTCGAGATTGATGACCTTACAGCTATCGGCCCTTACTCGATGTTTCCGAGAACCAGTGCAATTGAAGGCAATCAAGTTGTCAATTTGGTAGGAGGCCCATATAAGCACCAAAACTATCGCGCCAAGCTAAATGTTGTTTTTCAAAATAAAACACCAACCTGTCAATATCGGGGTGTAGGTCACCCCATTGCTTGTGCAGTCACTGAAGGCTTGGTCGACTTAGCTGCCCAGAAATTACAAATGGATCCATTAGAGTTCCGTAAACGTAACGTGATTCCGGATGATGCTTATCCTTGCTCAGGAATTTCTGGAATTAAGCTAGAAGTACTGTCCCATGAGCAATGTCTGCGTACGATTGAAAAGATGATGAATTATTCAGCGCTGCGTAAGGAGCAGGCTGAGCTTCGTAAGAAGGGAATTTATCGAGGGATCGGTTTTGCAACCTTAATTGAGTTAACTAATCCTAGTCCAGCGTTTTATGGAGTTGGTGGTGCGCGTATTGCCTCGCAAGATGGTGCATCAGTTCGGCTTGATCCAAGTGGCGTAGTTTCAGTATTGGTTGGCGTTGGCGAACAGGGTCAAGGTACAGAGGGTATCTATGCGCAGATCGCGGCCGATGCTGTTGGTGTTTCAATTAATCAGATACGTATAGTTACTGGCGATACTGACGTTACCCCCTATGGTGGCGGAACTTGGGCCTCACGCGGAGCAGGGGTGGGTGGCGAAGCAGTTCTATTGGCCTGCCAAGCCTTGCAAGAAAATATTCTGAAATTGGCCGGTGCGATTTTGAACCGCCCAGTCACAGAATTAATAGTTCATCGTAGTCATGTTTTGGATAGAGCTACAGGAGAGCAATTGCTGCCATTTAGCGAGATTGGTCGAATTGGTTATTTCCGGACTGATACTTTACCCCCAGGTTTTTCAGCTGACCTGATGGTGACTCGTCATTACACCCAAAAAGATTATCCGTTTATCTTTACTAATGGTGTGCAAGCCTCTTATGTAGAGGTCGATCCAGAAACTGGTTTCGTTAAATTATTAAAGCACTGGGCTGTAGAGGATTGCGGTCGTGTATTGAATCCAATGTTAGTAGATGAGCAAGTGCGTGGTGCAATCGTTCAAGGTATTGGCGGTGTTTTATTTGAGGAGTGTCTTTATGACGAAAGTGGCTTATTACGTAACGGTAGTATGGCTGATTACTTAGTGCCAATGTCAAATGAGATGCCTGATATCGAAGTTGCTCACGTTCAGACTCCAACCCAATCTTCTAAATTGGGGGCGAAAGGCGCTGGTGAGGCAGGCACTGCAGGAGCACCAGGGGCCGTCCAAAATGCTATCAACGATGCTTTAGCTCCATTTAATGTAACTGTTTTTGACCAGCCTATTACTTGTGAAAAGATTCTACGGGCTCTTCATAAAATCTAACTTTTTCATCCAATCTGATACCCCATCCTGTAACATCCAGTTTTAGTCTTTGCCGCCAGCTTGAATGGCATGACTACTTGGTTAACTTCATACGGTAAATTGATATGTCCACATTAAAAGGTAAAACAGCTTTAGTCACTGGCTCTACGAGTGGTATTGGTTTGGGGATGGCCATTGCTTTAGCCAAGCAAGGCGTGAATATCATGTTGAATGGTTTTGGTGAGAAAGATGAAGCAATTGCAAAAATTAAAGCATGTGGTGTAGAGGTTGATTACCACGGTGCTGATATGAGCAAGCCCGCTGAGATCGAAGATCTCATTAAGCAGACAGAAAAACGTTTTGGATCATTGGATATACTGGTTAATAACGCTGGGATTCAGTATGTTGCTAATATCGAAGACTTTCCAACAGACAAGTGGGATGCAATTATTGCAATTAACCTCAGCTCTGCATTTCATACAACTCATCATGCTTTACCAGGTATGAAAAAACGTAACTGGGGCCGAATTATTAATATTGCCTCCGCGCATGGTTTGGTAGCTTCGGCTCAAAAATCTGCCTATGTAGCATCAAAGCATGGCATTGTTGGTTTGACTAAAGTAACTGCTCTTGAAAATGCGCGTACTGGAATTACCTGTAATGCAATTTGTCCTGGTTGGGTCTTAACTCCTTTAGTTCAAAAACAAGTTGATGCGCGCGCACAGCGAGAGGGCATCACTAATGAGGCTGCAAAGAGTGCGCTAGTTTCTGAAAAACAGCCATCAGGAGAGTTTGTCACGCCAGAACAGTTGGCTGCTTTAGCCATCTTTCTCTGTGGTCCGGATGCCTCAGAAGTGCGAGGCGTAGCTTGGAATATGGATGGTGGTTGGACTGCGCAATAAGGCAACCCATGTATTTAAGCTTTTACAGCCGGGTTTTACTCGGCTGTAATTTTTCTGTCGGCAATAATCTTGCCCCACATAGCAGATTGACTCGCAATATATTTAGCCAGATCTTCTCGGCTACCGGGATTAGGGGTTAGGCCATGCTCTGCTAGTTGCTTATTTGTAGCTTTGTCATTCAATGCTGCAACGAGTGCTTTATTCCACTTTTCTAAAATAATATCGGGCGTTTTTGCTGGGGCAACAAATGCATACCAATTGCTAGCATCAAACCCAGGATATCCTGACTCTGCAATCGTTGGGATATTGGGTAGGGTAGGTGCACGCTTTAAACCAGTAGTTGCAATCGGAATTAACTTGCCATTTTTGATATAAGGGTCAGCAGTTGCAAGGGCGGAGTAATAGGACGAGACTCTACCACCCAGTAGATCGACCATTGCGGGGCTGCCACCTTTATAGGGAACATGTACCGTATCAATATCTGCGCGTACGTTCAAGAGTTCACCTTGTAAGTGGGATGCAGAACCGCTACCTGTGGATGCAAAGGTAATCTTACCGGGATTCTTCTTGGCCATAGCGATATATTCTTTGAAATTCTTCACACCCAGCTCTGGAATAACAACCAAGACATTGGGAAAGGTGACGCCCATCGTCAGAGGAGCTAAATCTTTTTGGGGGTCATAGGGTAACTTCATGAGATGGGGCGCAATCGATAGCGGCCCAATTGATCCAAATAAAATGACCGAGCCATCTGCTGGTGCGGTGGCAGTATAGGCGTGGGCAATATTTCCGCCTGCACCTGGCTTGTTATCAACAATGACGTTTTGCCCTAGATCTTCACTGAGCTTTTTTGCAATCACTCGAGCTGCACTATCAGCTGATCCCCCAGCTGCAAAGCCAACGACTATCGTGATGGTTTTCTTGGGTGGAAATTCTTGCGCATTCACAGCTGAGGTAAGACTCATAATCACGAGAGCAGTCAGTGCCTTATGAATCATCTTAAATAGCATGCTTATGCTTCTTTTTTGATTTATGGTTGGCATGGTGCTTGGTGTAATCTGTCTACTTTACCTGCCATTAAGAGCTGGCTTGGCAATGTGCGACCAATTAAAGATTGCAGATCCAAAGAGCAATCTAATAAAGTATCGATCTGCATATTGGTGTTAAAGCCCATCAGATCGAGCATGTGTACTAATTCTTCAGTACAGATATTCCCCGTTGCGCCTGGAGCGTAAGGGCAGCCTCCTAAGCCACCTAGTGAAGAGTCAAAACGATCAATACCACTATTGACAGCAGCCAGAGCATTCGCAAGACCCATACCACGGGTATTGTGGAAGTGCAAAGTCCATTGCAGCTTTGGATATTTGGCCTGCACGGCTTCACAGACAGATTGCACTTGAGCTGGGTTAGCCATGCCTGTTGTATCACAGACTGTAATGCCACGAACACCGATAGTCGCAAAGCAATCAACCCAATGCATTAATTCTTCTAAGGAAGTGATGCCAGACATAGGACAGCCAAAGCTGGTGGATAAAGAAATATTCACAGCAGTATTGTTGGCGTGCGCTAAATCAATCACAGAAGACAATCCTTTGAAAGAATCCTCGCGGCTCATTTTGAGATTGGCTTGGTTATGCGCTTCGCTCACAGACATAACGAGATTAAACTCGTCAACCCCAACACTTAAGGCGCGCTCAGCACCCTTGAGGTTAGGGATGAGTACGGTGTATTCAACGCCTGGCACACGATCAATCCCTTGCATGACTGTTTCAGCATCAGCCAACATTGGGATGGCTTTAGGGCTAGTAAAAGAAGTCACCTCAATCTTTGCGTAGCCAGAACGACTTAATCGATTGAGTAGGGCGATTTTTTGCTCAGTAGGTACAAACGCACTTTCCGCCTGAAAGCCATCCCGAGTGACTACCTCCTGGATGTAGATTCTTTTCGGGAATTTATTAGATAAGCTGCTGGTCATATATAAAGTTGGATTTTGCGCCCCAAGACGAGCTAAGTCTCTATTTTAAGTAAGATTTATATATTTTTGCAGGATTAAGCAAATTCGCAAGAATCGTTTATAGTTACACCCATTATTACTCATAGGAGATCCTTTCATGGCATCAATTCTGACCTCATTGGGACGTACTGTTTTAGCCGGTTTTGTGCTTCTCATCCTCATCATCTTCACCTTGGGTGCTAACTTTAGCTCCCCTGAATTGCCTTTCGTATTCCGTTGGCTACACGTGATGTGTGGTGTGATGTGGATCGGTTTGCTCTGGTACTTCAATTTTGTGCAAATTCCTTCGATGCCAAAAATCCCTGATGAGCAAAAGCCAGCCATTGGTAAAGTGATTGCACCAACAGCATTATTTTGGTTTCGTTGGGCAGCACTCTTTACTGTGTTGACTGGTTTAATCGTAGCCATCTTAAATGGTTATGCACATCAAGCTTTCACATTACAAGCTCCATTTCGCGCAATCGGTTTAGGTATGTGGATTGCCTTAGTAATGGCATTTAATGTTTGGTTCATTATTTGGCCAAATCAAAAGCGCGCTCTAGGTATCGTTGCTGTTGAGCCAGATGTAAAGGCAAAGTCAGCACGTGTTGCAATGTTGACTTCACGCGTTAATACAATACTTTCAGTACCTATGTTGTTTTTAATGAGTGCTCAGTCACATAACACGACTTGGTTTGTAGTCGTTTCTTAATTAGTGCTTTAGTATTCAAGAAAAGGCCCGCATTGCGGGCCTTTTTATTTCATCAACTCAACATTATGAAGAATAGATCACTGGAGTAGTGCTGGTAGCTCCTTGGTTAACGCTGCCCGCTGTGACGTAGCGCTTCCCATCAATGCAAACCCCAGCAGCTTGCCATCAGGAGCTTCAAAGCGAGCTTCAATGCCGCCTTCAACCGTAGTTGTTTTCCATTGACCATCAGTATTTCTGGCGGGCGGAGAAACTATAGTTGGTAACGCAGGAGTTTTGACCATAACCGGCATCGCTGGGTAGCTAAGGGCCGTGACTTGTCCAAGCAGGGTAGGCGCTAATGCTCGTGCAGCTTGCATGATGGGCATCACATAAGGGAGGATGAGACCATCAACCTCTGCACAATCACCCAGTGAGTAAACGTTGCTGGAGGTGGTTTCTAAGTGGCGATTTACCAAAATACCTACTCCAGTCTTGACTCCCGCCGCTTTGGCTAAATCTATTCTAGGCTTTAAACCAACAGCAGAGAGGGTGACATCACAAGAAATTGAATGGCCATTCGCTAGGTTAATTTCTAGAGTGTTGCCATTACGATTGACTGTTTTGACGGTCGTAGAGAAGTGCCAACGAACACCAGCTTCACTGAGTTTATTTTGAAGTGCTTTAGCTGCGGGTTCAGGCAATAAGCGACCAAGCACCTGGGGGGCAAGATCTATCACATCAACCTCAAATCCACCAAGTACTAAATCATTTGCAAATTCGCAGCCAATTAAACCTGCACCAAGAATTACCACTTTCTTTTTGCCAGCAATAGCCTGACGAAATTTTTCATAATCTTCTAAATCATTCACTGTGAGAACTTCACTGACAGCGTTGCCTTCTAAGGGTATTCGTATTTGATCTGAGCCTAGCGCTAGGACTAGTTTCCCATAAGAGATTTGGCCAGCACTTGTTTGTAGTGTTTGTCCAGAGGCATCAATTGCACTAACATCAGTCTGGGCGAGGATATCGATACCCAACTGAGATTCCATACCTTCGGCTGCGGTAGTAATGAGTTGACTGGCTTCTTTCTTACTTGCAAGAGCGGTAGAGAGCATCGGCTTAGAGTAAAAATAGCCAGGCTCGCGCGTAATTAAGGTGATGGGTGCAGCTTTGTCTAATTTGCGAATTTCACGAATGAGAGTATATCCAGCCAAGCCACTGCCAATAATGACAATAGTGGATGAAGCGGGCGTATTTTGAGTCAAAGCTAAACTCCTAATTCAAACAAACAGATCAATAAAGCTAAAAGAGTAGAAGCGCTTAGCTTAAACCGGAACCATTTCAAAGTCAGATTTTGCTACACCACAATCCGGGCATTCCCAATTCTCGGGAACATCTGCCCATAAGGTCCCAGGCGCAATACCATCCTCTGGCAAGCCTTTTGCCTCATCGTAAATGAAGCCGCATACGATACATTGCCAAGTTTTCATTTTTATCTCCTGAATATCAGATTCTTATTTTAAATTTAATCCCATTTTTTTTCTTGGGATGTCTAATTTTGCGATATTCGACAAAATTCACTAATTCTTGTTACAGTGGTCGATCTCAACATTCATATATAAAGGCTTCAGATGTCTGGTAAAGAAATCATGTTCACCCCAATTAGTCTAGGTTCACTCCAATTAAAGAACCGTCTTGTCATGGCGCCATTAACTAGAATGCGTGCAGTTGCTGGTGATGTACCAAACCCTTTGGCAAAGACTTATTACGCACAACGTGCAAGTGCTGGCTTGATCATTACTGAGGCAACTCAAATTTCTCCATTAGGCATGGGATATCCAGCAACACCCGGCATTTATTCACCAGCACAAACTGCTGCCTGGAAAGAGATCGTGGAAGCAGTTCATGCCAAGGGCGGATCGATTGTCTCCCAGCTGTGGCACGTAGGCCGCATTTCCCATTCTTCTTTACATCCAGAGCAGGGTGTTCCAGAAGCGCCTTCAGCAATTGCAGCAGCCGGACAAACTTATGGTGCCGATTGGAAGCTGCACAACTATGAGACTCCTAAAGCAATGAGTCTTACTGATATTACTCGCTTATTAAAAGAGTATGAGCTTGCAGCACAAAATGCTAAAGCAGCCGGTTTTGATGGTATTGAAATTCACTCAGCTAATGGCTACTTGTTAGATCAATTCCTACAAGATAAGACCAATCATCGTAGCGATCAGTATGGCGGCTCTATTGAAAATCGACTACGTCTGTTGGGTGAGGTGATTGAGGCTGTAACGAAGGTATTCTCAAGCGATCGTGTAGGCGTTCGCCTTTCTCCTTATGGCACCTTCAATGATATTGGTGATAGTGATCCGATTGCGCTATTTACTGCAGCAATTAATAAACTCAATAGCTATAAGTTAGCTTACCTCCATATGATTGAGCCGCGTGCAACCAGTGCTGGTGGTGGAGATCAGGTCAACGAAGAAGCGCCTGTGACATCTGCACTCTTCCGTGCGGCCTATCAAGGTAAATTCATGACTGCAGGTGGATATGACCAAGCGTTAGGGGAGAAAGTTTTAGAAGAAGGCTTGGCCGATGCAGTTGCTTATGGTCGAATCTATATCTCTAATCCAGACCTAGTAGAGCGCTTTCAGAAAAATGCACCCTTAAATCCATATAACCGCGCTACTTTCTATGGTGGCCAAGAGGTTGGCTATACCGATTACCCTTCGCTTTAAAGTAATCAAGACTGTGTCAATAACCCCCGCCTTAGAAGCGGGGTTTATTTTTTGTCTTCAGGATCTTTTAAGAGATCGTAGTGATTGGCAACTAGTAGCAAGGCAATAGAGGCACAACCCATGACAAAAAATTGCCACTGATGCAACATAGCAGTACCAACTACAGTCATTAATACTGTCCATCCAACAGCCATCTTTGCTTTTTTAGACAAAGGCTTCATCTTTTACTTACCCCTAAGCTTGTGCTTTAACTTTATTGAGCATACGACGAAGTGTATCGTCCTTTACAACGTAATGTTGCCATAAGGCTGCTAGAGCATGGGCCCCGATTAAAAAGTAAAGAGTATTCCCTAAAAACTCATGAATCTCTTCAACGAACTTTTTCATTTCTGGATTAGGGGTAACTAGCTGAGGCCATACCAGACCAAAGAAATTGATTTCCTTACCGCCATACTGAAAATACAGAATGCCAAAGATAGGCGAGATCAGAAGTAGGGCATACATTAGCCAATGCATTGTCTGAGCTAAAGAGACGAATACTTTTTTTGGGTTCGTTGGCTTAGGAACGCCATAGGTAAAGCGGAGTATCAGACGAAGAGCCATGGCTAGAAAGATGAGTTGCCCGAAGACGCCATGAATACTTTTGCATAGGTCGCGGGCCTCACTTCCTTTGGGAAATTGCCCTTTTAACTCTATGGTAATCAAGGCTGCAATAATCAGCAGGAGTACAAACCAGTGAAGAAAGATAGAAACGGGGTGATATCGGGTCGCGGACATATCATGCTGTTGGTAATTAAAAATTCATTTTAAATAATAATGAATCTCATTAACAATAGCGAATGTATGGGTAATTTCCCTAATCTACCCTTAAAAGTAGGCTTAGATTCTTAATTTAGCCTGACTTTTGCGCTTAGTTCACTCACCAATCCCCTTTTATCCAATTGGGAGAGCCTGAGAGCCTCAGTTTCGAAGTCAAGTTGGCCTGGATGAAATTCATCGCCATTGTGAAGGTGTATTACGTAAGTCCAAACAAGCTCACGGCCATGGTTCTTAAATACATCAACAACACGTTTCATATGTACCGCCTTTAGGGTGATGCTAATTAGTGCCTTGGGAAGAGCTTTGGATCTTTGTCGGTGGATTTAAAGCATGCTTTAGTGTAATCAAGTTTCGCGCTTCAATCCGAATAACGCCACTTCTTGGACTATCAATATCGGCAATTAAAAAGAACGATACCGCAATTACAAAAGGAAAGATCATAAATAAAGCAATATTCTTTTTGAAATTTCGCGCTCCAAATCCTACTAATATATTTGCACAGACAGCGATTGCCGTCATCAGGGCCCATGCAGTATTGGGGATACGATTCCACCAAGCAGCCTGGACGTAACCCCGAGCGTTGAACACATCATTCATGCCTGATACTACCAGTGCAGTAGTAGCGGTGTGATTGGTGCGAGCAATTGGCAAAATATCATTCCAAAGTATTTGCTCGATTGCGTCTGTTTTCCGTTGAATTTCTTGTGCCATCTCGTTGGTATGCTTTGAGTAGAACAGAATGCGCTGATCAAGATATTGCTTGAGTAAATCCTGGGTACTTGAGGCTAATTTAGGGGGTAGCAAGTCAGCTCTTAAGTACTGTGTACCAATTGCGTTAGCCTCACTCTCCTCAAGTAGTTCACGTTGATCATGGCGATCAATCGCCATAGAAAAAGTAAAGCCAATAATCAGGGCAAGTAGCGTGAGTGTCGCCGTCTGAATAATTCCAAGATCTTCAGAGGTCTCTGTATCCTTGGTGCGATAGCGGCTTAATATGGCATTACCAAACCAAACAGCCAAAGCAAATACTAGTAAGGAAATTCCAAAAACAAGTAGAGGGTAGTTGAGGATCTGTGTAATTTAAAAAGTTCCTGGGTACAAAATATCTTTAGTTACATTCTGAATATCGCGATGCCCGGTAAATGCCATAGTGATATCTAATTCGTTTTGAATAATCTCTAAGCATTTGGTGACGCCTGCCTCACCCATAGCGCCTAAGCCATATAGAAATGGCCTGCCAATCATCGTGCCGCGCGCACCTAAGGCCCACGCCTTTAAAACATCTTGCCCAGAGCGAATGCCACCATCCATCCAAACTTCAATATCTTTACCAACCGCCGCCACAATTCCTGGCAGCGCTTCAATGCTCGAAATAGCACCATCTAATTGTCGACCACCATGATTTGAAACAATTAAGGCATCAGCACCGGTGTTTGTAG
>Ga0208496_1000162_pt1 | contig 22798 bp, 26 predicted proteins | sample CryBogmetaGMA2M_FD_184552 | JGI IMG/M metagenome (GOLD analysis project Ga0208496, IMG submission 184552) | Freshwater microbial communities from Crystal Bog, Wisconsin, USA - MA2M (SPAdes) | ecosystem: Environmental > Aquatic > Freshwater > Lake | place: Crystal Bog, Wisconsin, USA | collected... | reverse complement strand
TAATAATAAAGGACGTTCAATCAGACCATCTTGCGTGTATGTGCCTTGCAAAATAATATAATCTAAAAGTAACTCTCTGATATTAAAAATGCTGTAAGTGGTGAGTTACACGAATGTTTTTATTAAACTGCATAGCTACCTTCACAGCCCAGTTTCCCATGCGAATTCCCAAAGAACCATTACTGCTTGAAAAACGAAGGCACAATATCTGCAAAGAAACTTTCCCTGCCATTTTCCCGTTTTCTTGCAGCCTCAAGGGCTTTGAGTGTTTCCGCCTTGGTGTGCCTGTCGGATAATTCATGTTCTGGGCGAACCTTGGCCTTTTCCGCTTTTTCCAGATAAAGCAGTGCCTTGTCATACTCCCCCTCGCCCAACCAGTAGTCTCCTAAGAAATAATTGGTATCCACCTCGTGAGGGTATAGCTTTACTGCCGTTTCCAAGTATTGTCTGGCCAAGTCTTCGTCGCCGAACGAAATAGGCCAGCCGGGTAGGCGGTAATACAAGTTACCCAAGGCGATATAGGCCGCCGCTTCCATGGCTTTGGGGTCGATGTCGATGGCTTTTAATAACAAGTCCTTGGCATTTTCAATATCGCTTAAAGCGCTAAAGCTCCATTCGGCAGCCACCAAGGTACATTGAGTGACGGCCTCAATGATTAGCGGTTCGGCGCGGTAGGGGTATTTTGCCTTGAATTCCCTTATGCGCAGCAAAAGTTCCTTGAAACGCTCCGCTTGCTGTTCGCTGGGCAGCGTATAGAAAATCACCCCCCATTCATCATTAAGTGTTTTTGCCAAATCATCGGCATTAGGTCCGGCATAGGTGATGGACCAAGCCAGAAAAAACGAACACAGGGCAACCAGCAATGCGTAGGTTGTTTTCACGCCAGGGGAACGCTCCGGTCATATAGGAAAAACAGGCTATGGATAACTGCGGATAATAGCAAATTAGGCGGAGATTCCCAAATAGGCCGAACCCCAAAAAAAAAACCGACTCGGATTTAAAAACCGAGCCGGTCTGCATGCATAGGGATTAAGAATAATGCGGCAGCAAGACTAGGACCCAAACCACCGCAGCCAACATTAACGAGGTTAAAACGGCAGCGGAACCGATGTCTTTGGCTCGTCCTGAGAGTTCGTGACGTTCAAAACTGATGCGATCAATCGCCACTTCAATGCCTGTGTTGAGAAGTTCGACAATAAGTACTAGCAGCAGACTTCCCACTAGCAATGCCTTTTCCACACCAGTTTGGCCTAGCCAGAACCCAAAAGGAGCAGCGACGATGCAAAGCAATGCTTCTTGACGGAACGCCTCTTCATGTGCCCAAGTGGCTTTGAAGCCTTTTAACGAATTGAAAAAAGCGGCATTGATACGGGGCAAACCCTTGAGATTTTGACCGGCCATAAATTCAGCAAAGTTAAGTTTAAAATGGTTATAAGGGGATTCTAACCGAATTATAGTGTGAATTGGACGGTTTCAGCCCAAATTGCATCCACCCAAGCCTGGTCGAGCCGCAAATCGCCTTGCAGCAGCCAATCGACAATCGCCTGTGCCGAATCTGGATATCGCACTTGGATGGCGCGGCTTTGCTCCAGCCAAGTGGTGATGGAAGCCGGGTCCAAGGATTGCATCACTTGACCCAGTTGCAGTAGCTCCAACGCCAAGGCATTGGAAACTTGCTCCATCTGACCGCGCAGGGGTTTGACAAGGATCTTCTTGCCGGTTTGCAGCGCCTCACTGGCTAACTCAAAACCGGCGTTGCAAATCACGGCGGAAGAATCTGCAAAATCCTTCTGGAAACCGGCGCGGGAAAGCTGCCTGACATGGACATTGGCCTGATGTTCGTGGGTTTTTGCCGGGGATGTCGGGCTATAGACGTAAAATTGATGGCTTTCAAACTGCTTTAGCAGACGGATGACTTGGTTCACATCCTCAAACGGAAGATAGACGATCACCTTATCTGGCTCGACTGGTGAACTTATCATTTCCTGCTCAATAATCGGAGGTAGGATTGGGTGGTGGAAATGATTCCAGTGCACACCCAAGCCCACACTGACAGGTGCAAAATAGTGAAGCACTTTTTCACCTAGAAAGTCCGCACCTGCTTTCGGTATGTCGTAACAAAATGCATATTGATGGCCTATGCCTATCGTTTTGATGCCTTGCAGCTTGGCGGCCCAAGCAGTGACCGGCTCAAAATCGCACACGACTAGGTCGTACCCGCTTAAGTCCAAGTTTTTTACATCGCGGACGAATCTTGCGAGAGGGTTTTCCAAAACCGTTTGGAGGTATTGGACATGTCCGGCTTTGGTGGCGAATGTCAGCCCTGTACGCCACTCATAGTCGCCAAAAACTTCCATCTCAAAAAGTTGTTCCCAAGGGCGTCCGGTGAACATCCATGTAACATCAATGCCCGCCTGTTTAAGTTTTGGTGCCATCGCACGGGCGCGTGTGATGTGTCCGTTGCCTGTAGCCTGAACGCCATAAAATACCTTCACGCTAACACCATCCACATGCCCGCCAGTGCGGAGCAGACACCCATTAGCGCCCCTATCAAGGTATCGGTGGGGAAATGTACGCCAAGTATCACCCGCGCCATGCCCACCATCACAGCCCAAGTTAATAAGGTCGGTAGCAGGAACGGAAAATACCAGCCCCAAAGGGTCGCCATTAAGAAAGCAGCGGAGGTATGGCCGGAAGGGAAGCTGAAACGGTCGGAGGGTATGATAAAACTTTTGATATTCAACGCAACCGGGGGCCGGTCCCGCTTACAGGCATTTTTGATAATGACATATAAAGGGCGCTCGATCAGCAAGGCCAAAGCCATGCAAGTCAACAAGCGCATTTCATCTGGCCCTCCCATCCAAAACAGGATACACGCCACAAGTAAATATAACGGCCCGTTGCCTGTGGCGGAGATGACACGGGCGCAACGGACGAGAAATTTTTGCGATTTGCGTTGCATGACCCAAGTAAAAATGGATACGTCAAAACTTTGTATGTTCTGCATGAGATTCATGGCGCGACTCCTTTTGGTTAGGGAGTTACAAGCATAGGTATAAGGCATTACATTTCGATGACGGCTAGATGATGAAAATGTGACAATGGTTTTTGATCGCCGGGTTGGTTTTGCATCGTAGGGGCGACAAGCCGGTCGAAATACTGTTGACACTGCCGTCATACCGGCAGAGAGCGAAGCGAGGGTTCGCCGGTATCCAGAACACAGGGAGGTGAACTAGACTGCCATCCATGGCAACTGGGTTCCGGCAATCCCTGCCGGAACGACGGGCAAAACCTGTGTCAACAGCATTGACGGGCGAACGGCCGGTCGCACCTACTCCGCATCCCAGTAAGCGAACGCAGCCAACTGCAACCAAGCCGCCATGAATGCCAAGCCCCCCATTGGGGTGATCATGCCTAACCATGTCAGGCCGGTAAGGCATAAAACGTAAAGGCTACCGGAGAAAACCACAATCCCCGCCAGCATCAGCCAGCCAGCCCTGCACAACTTACTCGAATGCGGGTATTGTTTGGCAAGCGAGGAAATCAATCCTAGCCCCAAGGCGTGGAAGAAATGGTAGCGGACACCCGTCTGGAAGACTTCCATCAAGTGTTCGTTCAATCGACCCCTAAGGCCATGCGCGGCGAAGGCACCGAGGGCCACTGCAAGACAAGCGGCCACGGCAGAGTACATTAAAAAGCGTTTGTGCATTGATTGCGCATCCTAAGGGTCACTAAAAAATAATCACGAACACCCAAACAAGTGTCTTAGCTGATTTCCAATAAAGAACATCCCGTCCAAAGGCCAGGCTGGTGCTTGGCGTTCCCATTGGGAGCGCCAAGCACCAGCTTGGCGAGCTGATTTGCTGAGGTATTGTTCGTGATTTTCGAGGACAATTCATTTCAATTTTGGTGGATTTATTATTAGAAATCACCTAACTACTCACCTTCCACTCCAAGTCCTTGTGACTGGATTCCTACATCCCTGCTGGAATGCCGGGGTTTTTAGCCAAACTGAGAATTGCTGTTCACTCAAGGCCGGTAAGCTATCCGGTAAATCGCACCTTGCAGATCGTCGGACACTAACAAAGACCCATCCGCCAATTCAACAATATCCACGGGTCTGCCCAGTACGTCGCCATTGGCTTGCAGCCAGCCGTCCGCGAACACCTCGTCGGCAACCGGTTTGCCGTCCTTGAATTTGACAAGTGCCACACGGTATCCTTGCGGCTTGGAACGGTTCCATGAACCATGCTGGGCGACAAACAATTGACCTTGGTAGCCAGGGGGAAACTGTTTGCCCCGGTAGAAGCGCAAGCCCAAGGGTGTCACATGGGCGGGGAATTTCCACGTCGGCGGGGTAAATGTGGAACAGTCTTTCAACTTGCCGAATTCAGGGTCAGCTATATCCCCCGCATGGCAATAGGGATAGCCGAAGTGCATCCCGGCTTTGGGGGCACTGTTCAACTCTTCCGGTGGAACATCGTCGCCGAGCATGTCTCGGCCATTGTCGGTGAAGAAAAGTTCGTCGGTTTGCGGATTCCAGTCGAAACCGACGGTGTTTCGTATGCCACGGGCGAAAATCTCGAAATTCGTGCCATCCGGGTCTACTCGCGTCAAGCTGGCGTATATTTCCTTGTCGCTGATACAACTATTGCAAGGCGCACCAACTGCTGCGTACAGTTTGCCGTCCGGCCCTACCCGTAGATACTTCCAGCCGTGGTGCTTGTCTTCCGGGTATCCGTCAAAGACAACTTCCGGCTTAGGTGGACTATCCAAATGGGCGGAAATGTCTTTGAGCCTAACGATTCGGTTGATTTCCGCAATGAACAGGTCACCATGCAGGATCGCTACGCCGTTGGGCGAATTGAGCTTGGATGCGATAGTCTGGACTGAATCTGCCTTGCCATCGTGGTTCGTGTCACGCACGGCGTATACTTTGTCCTCTTGGGTGCCGACATAGACCGTGCCATCATCGCCCAAGGCCAGCGACCGGGCATCGGGTGTCTGATCGGTATAAACAGTGATATGAAACCCTGGCGGAAGTTTAATTTGATCCATCTGCGCAGGAGCTTTGTCTGCGCAGGCGGAAATCGCAAAGCTGGACAACAACACCAATAAACTGAATAATTTCACGAAACCTCCTACACTGTCGATATTTTAAATTACACTGGGGGTGCGCAAGGCTTGCCTTGCACAAACATGCCCACGCAGGGCAAGCCTGACACTCGCGCATCAGTTTTAGTCGCAACCATTGCTGTTCCCCCACTTGATTTTTGCATTCAAGTCACCAACTATGTTACAGCGTTTTCTTATTCTTATCGTACTAACAACGGAAAAGCATCCATGAGAATTTTATTGTTCCTACTCACCAACGCGGCGGTATTGCTGTTGATTAGCATCATATTCCGTTTTCTCGGACTGGGGAATATGCTGTACCAGAACGGTGTCGACCTGAATCTGGATTCACTGCTGCTCTTTTCTGCCGCCATCGGCATGTCAGGCTCGTTCATTTCCCTACTTATGTCGAAGTGGATGGCGAAAAGTTCGATGGGGGTTTATGTCATTGAGCAACCTTCCAACGCCACCGAACAATGGCTGCTGGAAAGTGTGCAAAGGCTTGCACTAGGGGCGGGCATTGGCATGCCGGAGGTGGGCATCTTTGAATCCCCCGACCCCAATGCATTTGCCACAGGCTTCAGCAAAAACAACGCCTTGGTGGCGGTCAGCACTGGCTTGATGCAGCATATGAGCGCCGACGAAGTTGAAGCTGTACTGGGCCATGAAATCAGCCATGTTGCAAACGGGGATATGGTGACTTTAGGGTTATTGCAAGGGGTAGTCAACACCTTCGTGATCTTCTTCGCCAGGATCATCGGCTTTTTCGTGGACCGTGTCTTGTTGCGCAACGAGCGCGGCTATGGGATAGGATATTTCATAACCCAGATGGTGGCGCAAATCGTGTTGTCCATTCTGGCTAGTATGATCGTCATGTGGTTTTCACGTTACCGCGAATTCCGCGCCGATGCTGGCGGGGCACATCTGGCCGGTCGGCAAAAAATGATCGGTGCCTTGCGCGCATTGCAACGCGCCCACGACCCTGAACCCCTGCCGGACGAGATGGCGGCCCTCTGCATTAAAAGCGGCGGCGCAAGCCGCTTGTTCATGAGCCACCCACCCTTGGAGGAGCGCATCGCCGCACTGCAAAACTTATGAGCATTGAAAACTGGTATACCCCACTGCCCGAAATGGGCATCCTAGCCGTCAGCGGCAAAGATGCGGCCAAATTTCTTCAAGGGCAGGCTACCTGCGACATCTTAGGCCTGCCGCCTGGTCAAACCTCTTTGGGTGCCTTATGCACCGCAAAGGGACGTGCAATTGCCGTCTTTCGCGTGTTAAGGGCCGAAGACAAGATATATCTGCTGCTTCCGACAGAAATGTTGGAAACTGTCAAAAAGCGGCTGCGTATGTACATCCTTCGGGACGATGTGAAAATTGATGACGAAACTTGGAGCTGGACTATCTTTGGCCTATTCGGGGAGAAATCCGCCGAAGCCCTTCAGATTTTCGGTTTGCCATTGTTGACCCAAGAAAATGAAGCGGAGGGACAAGGAAGTTTTTATACTCAATTTTACGCAATTCGCATTCCCGATGCGAGCAACCCGCGCTTTCTGGCATTGGTCGATGCCGAGAAAACCGCCGGGATGTGTCGTTTTTTGGATGTGCATGGGCTTTTCCGCTGCGAGCCTTCCCGTTGGACTTTGGAAGACATCCGTGCCGGCCTGCCCTCGATTAGTGCTGCGACGGTGGAAGAATTTGTGCCGCAAATGTTGAACCTTGATTTAGTGGGTGGAATCAGCTTCAAAAAAGGGTGTTACACCGGGCAAGAAATCATTGCCCGTGCGCATTACCTTGGCAGCTTGAAAAGGCGGATGGTTCGCCTAACCGGCATGGGGGAACCGATCCCAAAAGCGGGGGATAGCCTCCGCGCCGAGGGTCATGACGGGCCAAGCTCTGGCATGTCTGTGTGTTCTGCCCCTGACGAAGAAGGTGGATTTGAACTGTTGGCGGTTGTCAGTACCAGTTTGCTGGAAGGGGGCGAGGCCGTTTTCCAAACATCTGGCGGAATTGGGCTTGCACTGTCAAGGCTGCCTTATCCCATACCTTACATCAATGATAGGGTAACTTAATGGCTGATGTTACGCGCGTTGGTAGGTAGCAATTCCCACTAGGCGTAAACCGTAGGAAAGGATGCCCCGAATGCATCCAGCGTACAAGCTACTTGGGGCTTGTCATAGGGGTTGGCAAATTTCAGTTTACGGTGGGCCTTGTAGATTCTGATTTGCTCTTAACGTGCGTCGTTGCGTGAGACAAAAAATCTTCGCCCATCGAATGAACAGGCCGCATTGTGAGAAAGGCAAAAGAATGCCTCACGCAAAAGCGCAACGACGCAACGTAAAAGCGCACAATGATGGGTGATATGGCAATGGGCAAATGACATGACGGGCCGACCGCTTTTTACCGCAGAAAGCGCTTCCTTTGACGACAAGCGTGCAATAGCACACCGACAGGTTGCAGATTACCGCGTTGCCTGACATCAGTTAATGGCTTTGAAACTGAAGTCGGGGAACGGTGCAACTTTGCCTTCGTCAGACTCTGGCTTTGAGGAAAGTGCCGTGACGACTTGCTTACGTGTGGTTTGCGCAAGGATGTCGCGATGAAGGCCAAGCGGCAGAGGCTGGCAGTAATGGACGCGAAGGCGAACCCTATCGCGATCAAGTATTTGCAACAGATGGGGAAGGAAATTTTCTTCGCCAATAAATGGCGCGAAGGTTTTAGCCTCGCCTTGATATTCAAGTCCGATGGCTTGCACCTGCACTTGGGCCAGTTGCGCCGGTTGGAACAATTTGGCATGGAAACGCAGGACACGTTCCCCGGTAGTCGTGGTGCCTTCTGGAAACAACATGATTTGCCTGCCTTGGCGCAATTGCCAAGCCATCTTTTCGGCGATACTGCCAGTCTGTTCCGCATCGCCCCGACGCACGAATAAAGTGCCTAAACGGCGCGCCAGATAACCCATGACCGGCCAGCCTGCCACCTCCTCCTTGGCGACGAAAAGCAACGGATGCCGGGCTCCCAAGGCGATAATGTCGAGCCAGGAAATATGATTGGCCACCCAAAGGCGTGTTTCATGGCTCGGGGTTCCAACGGCCTCCACCTCGACATTGAGTATGCGGCAAACCATTGCGCACCAGTGGCTCCTAATAGCTTCTTGGAAGAACCCAGCCTTACGGCCCAACACAAGCTCCAGAAAGGGCCACAATAAGCCGGTCGCGACCAAGCCCCACAGGAACATCAGGATTATGAGCGCGGCCTTAAGCCAAAGCCGAGATTGTCGCATGGGCATTAGTATTGACTTTAGTGGCAATAAAGCGCTTTTCGTAGCGATTTTGCAAACGTGACAAATCCACTAAGATGAATACATCCATGACGTTAAAATCCTCATCCCAGTAAGGGTCGCCGCACACTTGGGCACCTAGGCGCAAATACGCCTGCAACAGCGGCGGGATGCCGCTTTCATCATGTTGGCAACGTTTCCAAGAGGGAATCGGGTTTTTCGACTTTACCGCCAGTTCCTTGGGGCCGAAATGCCGGGGTTCTATTTGGCGGTATACCGCATCAACAGCAAAACCATGCGGCCCCGGTGTGATACTGGCGCAACCCATCAGGTAGTTGAAGCGGCCTTGGTAAACATATTCGGCCAAGCCGTTCCACAAGGTCGATATGACAATACTGCCACGATGGGACGGATCTACACAAGTCCGCCCGATCTCCAAAAAACGGCCCGGCAGTGCCAAAACGCCGCTTAAGTCAAATTCACCTTCGGAGTAAAAATGCCCAAGCTTGGCTGCCTGGGTGTCGCTTAAAAGACGGGTGCAGGCGACGATATTGCCTGTTTCGGTTTCGCGCACCAGCAAATGGTCGCAAAAATCATCAATCTCGTCATAATCCAAGCCGTCGATGCGGGTATGCAAGTTAGCACCCATTTCCCCGGCAAATATCCGATAACGCAATTGTTGGGTCGCACGGACTGTGGCCTCGTCATGGGCGACTTCCGTTACATAACGGCGGACACGATTCGCTTCTTTCTCTTGTGCTGGCATGAAAACCCCTGTTGAATATTCGCATGGTTTGCAAGATACTCGAACAAAATGATGAAACGGTTACATTTTAATGACTAAATGATGAAAAAGAAGGAATCGGTGCCCTGCCTTGGTCATCGTTCAGCCCACCCAATGCGGAGTGCGGTGACTCGTCGCCGCTTTCAGAACCATGCGGTGACGAGTCGCCGCACACCACAAACTCACCCATCGGGCTGAACGATGACTAAGGCCCGTTGCCCTAAAATCGCATCCTTGCTATAGTGCATATATGCACACAACTAGAGAGGGCGTGACCCATGCGTAAGCGAATGACAATTTCGATTGACGAAGCGGTTTATGATGGATTGCTTAGAGTCATTGGCCGTCGCAAAATTAGCCAGTTTCTTGAGGATCTGGCACGATCACATGTGGTTAACGATGACCTTGTCTCTGGCTATCAAGCCATGGCTGCGGATAGTGAACGCGAATGCGAGGCACTGGAATGGAGCAATGCCTTGATCGGGGACGCTATCAATGTTGCGAGGTGAAGTATGGTGGGTGGACTTTGACCCGGCTGTAGGGGGTGAAATCCGTAAAACGCGACCGGCAGTGATTATTAGCAATGACGTGGCAAATGCGGCTCTGAACCGGCTTCAAGTCATACCGTTAAGCAGTAATGCCGGAAGGTTATATCCAAGTGAAGCAGTGGTTATGATTGACGGAAAACCATCTAAGGCCATGGCCGACCTGATTACCACCGCCGCCAAGGAGCGTCTAAAAGGCAGGCTTGGTCAATTGTCTCGCAATGATATGCTGGCGATTGAAAAAGTTCTGAAAATTCAGCTTGGCATCAAACTGTGAACATAGACGAGCAATGCTATTGATTAGTGCAGTTACGGTATAGGCGTTCTCTGGGTTAGAATAGACCCTATTTAACATACACCCCGGAATACCATGAAACAACTTAACCTTGGTTTTGTCGGTGCGGGCAACATGGCCAGCAGTTTGATTGCCGGCCTTTGCGCGGATGGATACGACCCCGATAAAATCTGCGCATCCGATCTTGATGCTGAAAAATTGGACTCACTTGCAAGCCGTTTTGGCATCAAGACTTCCTCTAACAACCAAGCCGTGGCAGAAAAATCGCAAATCTTGGTTTTAGCGGTTAAACCCCAGTCGCTACGCGAAGTCGCTCTAGGAATAGCCGCAACTGTCCAGCGTTGCAGGCCGTTAATCATCTCATTGGCTGCAGGCGTGACTGAAGCCGACGTAGATCGCTGGTTGGGGGGCGGCAACGACATTGTCCGTTGCATGCCGAATACCCCTGCCTTGGTGAAAACCGGCGCTACGGCCCTGCACGGTAACGACAACATCAGTGCCGAGCAGCGCAGCCGTGCAGAGGCGATCATGAGGGCTGTTGGTTTGGCCGTATGGGTGGATCGGGAAGAGTTGCTGGACACGGTCACAGCACTTTCCGGGAGCGGACCGGCTTATTTCTTCCTGTTAATGGAGGCGATGGAGGAGACGGCTGTGCGTTTGGGTTTGGAACCAGCCACGGCGAGGCTGTTAACCCAGCAGACAGCCCTTGGTTCGGCACGACTTGCCATGGAGTCGGATGAATCCCCCGCTACTCTGCGAGGCAGGGTAACTTCCCCTGGCGGAACCACGGAGGCTGCCATTGGCGTTTTTGAAAACGCAGGATTTAGGAATCTGGTGTTGGAGGCGATACGGGCCGCCGAAAAGCGTGCGTCTAGTCTGTCCGCAGAACTGGGAGAGGAAAAGTGAGCGACAGTTATTTTTCCGGCTTGGGGGTTTTTCTGATCGACACATTTGTCAGCCTCTATCTGTTTGCCTTGATGTTGCGGTTTTTGCTACAGTGGGTGGAGGCTGATTTTTACAATCCCATTTCGCAATTCCTAGTCAAGCTGACCCATCCACCCCTACGTTACTTGCGCCGGTTCATACCCTCCGTGCGGAGGATCGATTCGGCTTCTCTTGTTCTGATGCTGGCAGTGCAAATTTTGTCTGATTATCTGGTTTTCACACTCCAGCAAATCAGTGCGAGTCCGGCAAGCTTGTTGCTGGTGGCTTTGGGGCAGTTACTGGAGTTGTTGTATAACATACTCTTTTATTCCATCCTGATTTCAGTGGTATTAAGCTGGGTTGCACCTCGCGGCTACAATCCGGCGATGAAATTGTTGTACGATCTGACTGACCCACTGCTTGCCTTTTTTCGCCGTTATTTGCCGCCTATGGGCGGAATTGATATTTCCCCGCTATTGGCATTGGTCGCTCTTCAGTTCGCTAAAATGGCGATTTTGCCGCTGCTTCAGCAAATGATCAGCGCGTTAAACTAGGAATAAAACCAAGGCCGAAATGAGCACGATTCAGCTTCAAGAAAAGCTCCACGGTTATGGGCAATGGCGCGATGAGTTGATTCGGGCAACAGAGCGATACACTCAATGGATGGATTCACTGGATATTGCCAGCGAAGGGAGCCAGGAGGCCATACGAAGAGTAATGGATACATTGGTCAATGAGCGCTTGATGGTGGCTTTTGTTGCCGAATTTTCACGCGGTAAGACAGAATTAATCAATGCCCTTTTCTTTGCTGATACCGGTCTGCGCTTACTCCCCTCCCTGCCGGGGCGGACGACAATGTGTCCAACCGAAATATTTCACGATCCTTCTCAAGGCAGTTATATTCGCTTGTTGCCAATTGAATCTCGATTGAGCGATATGACGTTAAACGAGTATAAGCAAAACCCTTATAAATGGTTGCACATTGACTTGGACCACAATTTTCCCTTGCAAATGCAGGAGGCATTTCAGGAATTGGCTGCGGTCAAGAAAGTATCCCAGGCAGACGCGGTAAAGCTCGGCCTTTTCAACCCTGACGTTCCCATGCAAGGTTCGACTGGGATGCTGGATGGCGTGGAGATTCCCTGTTGGCGCCACGCCCTCATCAGCTTTCCGCATACTTTGCTGAAAGAGGGGCTTGCCATTCTCGATACCCCCGGCTTAAACGCCTTGGGCACTGAACCTGAATTGACCCTGCGAATGCTGCCTAGTGCGCAGGCCATCATTTTCTTGTTGGCAGCAGACACGGGTGTCACCAATAGCGATTTGGAGATTTGGAACCATTATGTTCGGGGTCCGAGTCTTACCGGCAAGAACCGATTGGCTGTGGCCATGAATAAAATCGACACCCTTTGGGACGATGATTTGCAAGGCGAAGAGGTAGTGGATAGATCAATTCGCTCCCAAGTTAAAGCGATATCCAATGCCCTTGGCGTGAACGAGTCTTTGATTTTTCCAGTTTCGGCAAAAAAGGGGCTGATGGCAAAGGTTAGGCGCGATGATATCTTATTGGCAAAGAGCGGGTTGAGAGGAATTGAGGACTACCTCACCCATACTGTCATAGGTAACCGCCAGCATATTTTACGAGAGGTAGTGGTTGCTTCATTGGGGCAACTAGTCAATGAATCCGTAAACCATCTTGTAATCGAAATCGGCGAGGCTAACCGCCATCTTCAAGAAATGCGGCAGATCGATACCAGTAATCATGACATGACCCGGCGTTTGATGGAGGAGACGAAAAAAGATCAAATGGATTATTTGGCATCTGTGGACATTTTCCAATCCTGCCATAGGGCTTTTGTCCAGCAGCTTGTCCATTTGGGGAAAGTTCTCTCTGCTGCCAACATTGACCCCATAGTCAGAAATGCCCGAAGACAGATGCTGTCGAGTCTGACCACCCCTGGAATGAAAAAGGCAATGAAGGCTGTTTTGCAGAGTTTGCGCTCGGTCATGGATCAGTCTATGGTTAGGGCTGATGAAGCCGAAAACCTTATTCAAGTTATTTATGGCCGGTTTGAAGGCGAATATAAATTCGCTGATCTTAATAAGCCCCAAGTTTTTTCACTAGAGGATTATCAAATTGAGTTGGAGCGGATATTCGAGGAAGGCGAGGAGTTTAGGCAAAGCACATATACCACTTTGATGGAACAAAGTGCCGCAGTACATAGGCTGTACAGCACAGTAATTGCCGAGGCCCGAGACTTGTTCGCCAAGGCTCATCAGAAGACTAATGAATGGGGTTCAAATGCTTTGACACCCTTGGCGCAACGCATTAAAGACCGCAAGCTGATGATTGATAATAGGCTCGGGGTGTTGCGCAAAGTGACCGGGTCCAACGAAACCCTAGAAGCAGAAATCGCCGAGTTGGAAAAAAGGCTAGTAATGCTAAACAAAAAGCATTCTGAAATACAGGAAATCCTGCAAATAGTGACAGCAGATGTCCCTTCAGACTAAGGCTTTCTCAAACAATAAATCCCATACGCCATGCCCCAAACGCTGACCGCGAACTTCGAATTTCGTCAAGGGCCGTGATGAGGGCCGTTCGGCGTAGTTTCCCTTGCCTGCTTGATTGCGCAACATCGGCGACGCGTCCAAGGCATCTAGCATCTGTTTGGCGTAATCTTCCCAATCGGTGGCGCAATGCAGAAAGCCCGTCGGTTTAAGCCTTTCCACCAGCAAGGACAAGAAACCGGCATTGACTAGACGCCTCTTATGATGGCGTTTTTTATGCCAGGGATCGGGAAAAAAAACCTGCACACCACTTAGGCTGTTAGCCGGAATTCTTTCGCGCAGCACTTCCACCGCATCGGCACAATAAACCCTGACATTCCCCAAGCCGAGTTCCTGTACTTTGAGCAACAAATGCCCCACGCCAGGCCGATGCACTTCAATGCCTAGGAAATCCTTGTCAGGCGACTGGACAGCCATCTGCGCCAAGCTTTCCCCGTTGCCGAAGCCAATTTCCAATATCAACGGTGCATCGCGGCCAAATATTTCCATGGCGTTGAAGCCTTGTTCCAACTCCAAACCGTAAACCGGCCAAAGGTTTTCCAGTGCTGCATTCTGCGCCATGGTCGTGCGGCCTTGGCGTAGGACAAAACTGCGGATGGGTCTTTTAATTGGATGTTCTTGGGAGTTCATACTTTTGTCATCACAGCGTTTTTAACATCGAATAATTTCTTGTTGAATTATATAATTTTGCAAAGTAATTCACACAATTGATGGTTTGCTTAGGTATATTTTATTATTTTCCTTTGTTAAGACAAAATTGAGCCATTAGTCAAGGGGGGATTCGGCGGGGATGCGTTGCAACGGGTGGTCAGCCAAGGCGGGAATGCCAGCGGCTCTATCCTTTGGGAGTCCAAGCGTACCAAGAATTGGAGCGATGGCTGGCTCACTAAACTCCGCGAAGATCAGCGCACGGCCAAAGCGGATATTGCCGTTCTGGTGAGCCAGGTCTTGCCAAAAGGCGTAGAATCCTTTGACGTGATCGACGGCGTCTGGGTCACCAGCCCTCGTGCCACGTTGCCAGTGGCGACAGTCTTACGCCACACGCTCATTCAGGTCAATATGGCGAGGCAAATCTCCGAAGGCCAACAGACTAACACAGAGATGGTCTACGAATACCTGACTGGCCCTCGTTTCCGCCAACGTGTAGAAGCCATCGTTGAAGCGTTTTCTTCGATGCAAGCCGACCTCGACAAGGAGCGAAAGGTGATTATGAAGCAGTGGGCGAAGCGGGAAGAGCAGATCGAGCGGGTCATAGGGGCAACCACTGGGATGTACGGCGACCTCCAAGGCATTGCCGGGAAATCGCTTCAGGAAATAGACGGGCTAGAGTTTAAGGCATTGGAATCTCCCATCCCTAATCAACCCAAAGCCTAGAGCGTGGGTATTTGCCAGAACCCGAAGAGAGAGGTTTTGCGGGCATCAATGCCCGTCCGCATGGAAGCGGGTGGAACATTTCAGGGACGCGATGGAGCTTTTTCTTTGTGCATGGATGCCGTGTAATTCAACAATGGCTCACATTATTGGTTATTTTAGCATTCTGTACTATCTAAACACAATATTTATGTAGTTATTGGCAAGGAGCGGCAGTTTTTACACCAATCAAAGTCTAATAAATATGTCAAATGCGAAACATGAATATGAACATTTCTTAGCTTGGCTTGGAACAAAACAAGTTGATAGCGACACTCGGCGTGTAGCAAACATTGTTCTAGCGAACTTCGACAAGATACTACTAACCACGAGCAACCGAAGCGGTCGCTCTATTATGCTAGTCCCAATTCTTCAACGCGATCTGGATGCGGCAAGTGATAAAATGCCTGAACATGAGGTATCATCAGCCAAAGTCGTTGTTCCATGGTCTATGTTACATAGCTTGAAGATAGGTCCTTTCCGTGGGTTTCGCTATGAAGAAATTTTTGATTTGAAAAAACGGGTCATCCTCTTTTACGGGCCAAATGGCAGCGGTAAATCAAGTATATGTGAGTCTATCGAATACGCACTATTAGGCTCTGTAGATGATGCTCAAACCAAACGCATTAACCCACCTGAATCCTATTTAAAAAATATCCATGAAGATCGTTATAAAAAGCCTATACTTCGAGCGGTAGGTAAACCCGATGGTACTGATGGCGTTTCTATCACGGCTAATCAGGATGTTTACCAGTTCTGTTTTGTAGAAAAAAACCGAATTGATAGTTTTGCACGTATGGCTGCTCGACCTGCTGGGCAGGTAGATGAAATGATTTCAGCCTTGTTTGGTATGGAGGAATTCAGTAACTTCGTCAGAAATTTTAATCGCAGCATTGATACCCAACTCCGGCTAACAACGCTTAAGCGTTCAGAACTTGATCAAAAAGAAATTGCGAAGAAGTCAGATGAAGAGATAATCGCCAGTGAACCCACTAAGCTAATCAAGTTAAATGAGGCTGAAACTTTGTTAGCTGCCGAATATCAAGATGGTATGTGTTATAAAGGACTTTTGACCCTGATTGGTAGAGATGATGCCCCAGGCCGATTGAAAGAATTAGAAGATATACTTACCCTACCAACGCCGAATGTCTCAGGAATAAAGGTAAATAGCCTGTCGAATGCGCTTGAAGAAGCTGATCGCATTTACAATGGATTAATGCAATCCAAAAGCAAACTCCTAGAACGTGCCATAGATGTTTCTTTCCGTGAACTTTATAACGCAATTACCTTATTGCAAAGCCAGCATCCTGATATATGCCCAGCCTGTGAAACTCCGCTTGTGGATGTTGTCAGTAACCCCTATGAACGCGCCGTCAAAGGTCTTGAACACTTAAAATATCTGGCAACCATTCAGGAGCAACTAGAGAAATTCAAGATTTCTCTGCCTCAAGCCTCCAATACTCTACGCTCGGTGATCAATGCTGTGGTAACTTACGCAAAGGAAAATGATTCTGAGCAGATCGTCGTGAGCCAAATTCTGGATGACGATGCTGTTGGTAATTGGTGGAGCAAGTTAAGGATTGGCGAATTCTCGGTATGGCAGCAGATCATCAATATAGCAAAGAGCGCAGAGGCTAATGATACGATAATTAATGAGCAACTGGCTAACCGGCAAATATTAAGAGCGGAATGGAATAGATTGCGCATATATAAAGATAAAGTCATTGAATTTCAAATCAATAGAAAGACATCTTTAAAAAATATTGAGGATGCTAAGACTAAAGTAGCGAATTTCGCAATAGATAATGCAAATTTGATTAATGAAGTACAAAAAGAACAAAAAAAATATCTTTTTGATAACAGGATTAAAGTGGCCTATGAAAATTTTATAGAGAAGCTAGATAATTTCCGTTCAGAGTTACCGACCATACTTACCGCCGGATTGAACAATACAGCTATGGAGCTTTACAACAGTTTCAACGAGGGTGATCACGATGCAGACAAACTTTATTCTCTGCGTCTGCCTCTATGCAATACTGACAGAATAATGTTGCGCTTCCGTGGCAATAAAACTCTTGAATTAGATGCGTTGCAGGTATTGAGTGAAGGGCATATAAGATGCCTTGGTCTGTCAATCTTACTGGCTAATAACCTTAACCTAGGTCTGCCTTTCATCCTGTTTGATGATGCCGTAAATGCCATTGATCATGACCATAGGAAAGGTATCAGAGATACCCTGTTTGGCAATGATTTATTCAAAGACAAGCAAATTCTTATGACCTGTCATAGCAGCGAGTTCATCAAGGATATACAAAACCAGCTACCGGCAGATAAAAATACTCTTTATGTGATTAAAAACCATGTAGGAAACCACCAGCCGCGTGTCATACGTAATTCCAGTTCGCACAACTATTTGGTAAACGCACAAAGCAAGTTGGATGAATTGAATTATCGTGACGCATTGGCCTACTGTCGGCAAGCCTTAGAAAATATCAGCCACAAACTCTGGAAGAAGTTGGCAAGTCTCGACGAAGGAGAATTGTCTTTGAATATTGCAGGGCAGGAAGAGAACCGAAGCTTCGGAATTTGGTGGAACAGATACGCATAAAGATAGATAAAAGCACCATGAAAGAGCCGCTTCGCAGCAAATACCTTAATAGCCTTAAAGGGCTTCTTGGTATTCCTGCTAATAATTTAATTTGGTTATATCTCAATAAAGGAACTCACGAAGAATCAGATCGGGATGATTTTGACCCTGCTGAAGTAAATCGCGTACTAAATATTCTCCTAGAACTCAATTCGGCAATGTACGTTTCGTAAAGTGCCAATAATTAGCGAATGTCTTTTGACTGCCAATTTGTCTATTTTTGGTCGCCGTGTTATCGTAGAGTTATCAAAAAGGGTATCCCAAACGGCTGGGAAAAAAGCCTTTAGAATCAGACACGATTTTTTAAGCTGAGGGTTATCAAAAAGGATTTCGTTTTTGATATGAATACAACACCCAAAAAGAAGCGAGCGGCCATCTATGCGCGAGTCTCGACCGATGACATGCGGCAAGAACCCGAGACCTAACTGATGCAACTCCGTGAGTGTGCGCGAGTCCGGGAAATCGAGGTGGTGGTGGAGTTCGTCGATTACGCCACCGGCACGACGGAAGACCGGAGCCATTACCGGCGGCTGTTCGAGACGGTGCGCAAGGTGCGGGTGAACGTGGTCTCGTCTGGCGTTACGACCGATTTGCCCTTTCTACCCAGGGCCAAGGGCGCAATAGCGGCCTCAGCCGCGTATTTCGCCCGGTGGGGATCGTCCAACATACGGCGCAATATGGCTTCGCCTATAGCTGACTATCGGCCCTTAAATTTAAGTTCGTTTTCCATAGTCAAAGGATGGTTAGCCATGTCTATTGTTTTTATTGGATTCTTTTTTGTCTTAAAAAACCTTCGTTTGTTAAACTTAGATAACCTACCATATCGGCACTGGTTAGTGAATTTTAGAAAGTCCGAATAAGGATGCAGTATTTGTCAACCCAGCGAACGGCGATTGCAGACCGCGAACTTTCTTTGAGCGCAGCACTGACAAAAACATTCCTATGCGCATGACCCGTAGCGAAAATTAAAAAGATAATGCTAACATAGCTTTACCGATTAACAGGAGAACTCAATGCATGCGACTTTAACCCTGCAAGGTCAAGTGACTATTCCACCCGATGTGCGTGAGGCTTTACATCTACACGAGGGGGACAGGGTAGATTTTGTGATTGAGGCGGGAGGCACGGTTAGGCTTGTGCCTGTGACCGCTTCGATCACTGAATTAAAGGGAATGCTCCCACCCGCAGAAAGAATCTTAAGTCTGGAAGAAATGGATGAAGCCATCGCCTTAGGCGCATCTGGCAAATGATGGGGCTGGATACGAATATTCTTGTCCGCTACATCGTGCGGGACGATCCTGCCCAAACCGAGATAGCGACCCATTTGATTGAAACACGCTGCACGGTAGAAGACCCCGGATTTGTCTCTCTCGTCGTTTTGGTGGAACTGGTTTGGGTGTTAGGGAGTGGTTATAAGTACCCGAAACCGTTGATAACGAGGGTGTTGAATAAATTGTTGACAGTTGCCGAGTTGGTCGTGGGAGAAACTGATGTGGCTCGTATGGCTCTATACGCTTATGAAACGGGCAATGCGGATTTTGCCGATTATCTGATCGGAAGCATCCATAAAGCCAAAGGTTGCCTTACCACGTTGACTTTTGATCGTCGCGCCTCCCGTTCCCCTTGGCACAGCCTAGCCAAGTAGTACCGTAGATATGCGGTGAGTTTTTCCACAGGTAGCGCAGATTTACACGGATGAATTAAGGGCTATTGATGCCGCGCAAGTTGCGCAAAAAATAGGGCATTTCCAGCCCGGTCCTGAATTCCAAGTCGCGTGCGCGGGGTTCAAGTTGTTTCAGTTTGACGGTGGGGGACTCTGGACCCAGCCCAAACCCAATCACATTGCCCCGGTTAGGCACCGCCAGACGCATTGACTTGCCGGGAAAGCACGTCTTCAGCAATGCGATGGACTGTTTTAGCGAAACCGGGTGGCTCCCCCATAGATTGATGTCAAGCACACCCTTTGGATGCAGAAGGGCGGCACATGCAGCGACGAAATCCAATGCATTGATTGATGGGTCCATTCCCTCAGCATCGAAGGCATCGATTAATATCAAATCGTATGCATTCCCTAGATGCCGACTCAAGTTTTCAACCAGTTGATTGGCTTCGCCAATATGAACGGCCAGCCTTGTAGAGCGCGGCAAGCCGAAGTAGTCATGGGCAATTTCAACCACCGAAGACCGCCGTTCTATCGCGTCCACCCGACTACCGGAAAATTGTTCAAGCAAAAACCGGGCTAACGAACCCCCTCCCAAGCCAATCAGCAACACTTTTCCAGGCTCGCCGATGAACAGCAATGCGCTTAACATCGCACGAACATAGGGTAGTTCAAGCCTGTCTGCTTGACGGAGGGACAATGCGCTTTGCTTGGGCGAAGTGCCGAAATGCAGGGAGCGTACACCATGCGCATCGACCACTTCAAGCACCCCGTGTTCATCGCGGGCATGGTAAATCAATTCTCCGCCGTATCGTTGCATACGTTCAACCTTCGCTCACTCCAGTTAGTAACGGCACGAAAACCACGGGTGAAATATTCTCCACCTGATTGCCGGTTTCGGTGCGCACAATGCGTTGCAGGGTTTGGGTGCGGCCATCCCCAACGGGAATGATCAAGATGCCGCCGGGGGCGAGTTGGTCGAACAGCGCCTGCGGGACTTCGGACGGGGCGGCGGTGACGATTATCCCGTCATAGGGTGCATAGTCTTCCCAACCCCAGCCACCGTCGCTGTGTTTCATGCGTACATTGCGCAAGTGAAGCTCCCTCAGGCACCGGCGGGCGCGCCGCTGCAAAGGGTAAATACGTTCGACAGTGTAGACCATCTTGACCAACTGGGTCAGTATGGCGGTCTGGTAGCCTGATCCAGTGCCAATTTCCAGCACCTTTTCCAGTGGGCCTTTGGCTAGGAGAAGCTCGGTCATTCGGGCGACGATGTAAGGCTGGGAGATGGTCTGGTTGAAGCCAATCGGCAAGGGCATGTCGTCGTAGGCGCGAGTGGTTAGGGCTTCCTCGACAAAAATGTGGCGGGGCGTCACCTGCATCACATCCAGTACAGCCTGGTTTTTTATGCCCTGTTCGCGCAGACGGGCGACCATGCGTTCCCTAGTCCGGCGCGAAGTCATGCCTATTCCCTCCAAGCGCTGGTTCATTCAGCTACAACTCCCCTTGGTAGCCATTCGGCCAACCTTTCCAGGCTATCATAGCGGGTTAGGTCGATCTGCAAAGGCGTGACAGAGACGTAGCCTTCACGAACGGCATGAAAGTCTGTTCCCGGGCCGGCATCCTGTTCTGGGCCTGCCGCACCCACCCAAAAAATTTCCCTGCCTCTGGGATCCTGGCTTCTTACCACTGGCTCGGCTTTGTGGCGGTGACCCAAGCGGGTGGCACGGATTCCTTTGATGCCAGCCAACGGCAAATTAGGGACGTTGACGTTAAGAATTGTGTCGGTGGGTAGGGGGTGGCGGCGAATGTTTTGAAAGAGTTGCACGGCAACCTGCGCCGCAGTTTCATAGTGGGCCGGATTGATGCCGCACAAGGATATGGCTACAGCGGGAAGGCCGAGGAAGCGGCCCTCGGTGGCAGCCGCGACAGTGCCTGAATAGATCACATCGTCGCCTAGGTTGGCACCGTGATTGATGCCGGCGAAGACCATGTCAGGTTCGCATTCCAACAGTCCGGTAATAGCCAAGTGTACGCAATCCGTAGGCGTCCCGTCCACCTTGATGAAACCATTGCTGGTTGTGATGGCATGGAGGGGCCTATCCAGTGTCAGTGAATTGCTCGCGCCACTGCGGTTGCGTTCCGGTGCCACTACGGTGACATCTGCGTAGTGCTTTAGCGCTTCGGCCAAGGCAATGAGCCCTTGGGCGGAATAGCCATCATCGTTGCTGAGGAGAATGTGCATCGTGCCTTTCGATTTCGCGTTGTAGTGCTTGATTTTACCATTATCGCCTTGAATGCGTGTATTTCGATGGGGCGATGAGGGTTCTAAGGATATAATATACTCCTATGCGCAAACCTTCCCATCTACCAAAAAAAGCCAAAGCTGCCTTCGTCTTATCCGAAGAGGATGGCCGTTTGTTTCGCGAAACCGTAGGCACCGTGCGTCCAATGGTTAACGACCGTGTCTTGCTAGAATTCAAACACCCCAAACCCCGCAGCCAAGCCAATGAAGCGGGTTGGTCGGACATCTCGCCAACAGAGATTCCCCTGCTGGCAACAGGCGACATTATGAGCTTTATGGCGCCCGGCATACAAAAGCGTGTGCTGCAACGGTTGCGTTCGGGGAAGTTCGGCGTGGATGTCGAACTGGATTTACACGGATTGACCGTGGACGAGGCAAAAAGGCGGTTGGCGGGTTTCTTAAGTAGTTGCCTTGCTGACAGATACCGATGCCTGCATCTTATCCATGGCAAGGGTTACCGTTCAGAAGGGGATTACCCCATCTTGAAAAACCGCATCAACCTCTGGCTAAGACAACACCCCGACGTGCTGGCTTTCTGTACGGCCAAGCCCGCAGAAGGCGGCACCGGTGCGATTTATGTATTGCTTCGTGATTCGCGCAATAAGACCGACTCGGTTTTTTAAAACCGAGTCGGTTTAATCTTGACAATGCAGAGTACCGACCCCTTCCGTCGGTTGTTTTTTTGTCGCTCGGCGGAAGGGGCCGGGGGTGGATAATAATGAATATGAATGTGAACGCACTTGATACCTTGGAAACCTGGGCCAAGAAGATTCTGGCGTGGCCCTTTTATAAGCAGTTTCAAAATCAGTCGCTTTTGGCGCAGAGATTGATTGTTGTCGCCTCCCTCGCTTCGTGGACAACAATCATCTTGGCGTTTTTGTACTTTTTCATCAACCCCATCGTTGCCTACGGTTCTTTGGCAAGTATTTTGGCTGGTTTGGCAACGGGTCTCGGTGCTTTGCCTGCGCTATTCTTCAAGGAAGTCAAACAGCGCACCCTTTATATCATGCTAGGCGGGGCAGCGGGTGTCATGCTGGCGGCAACGGCATTTTCACTGTTGGTGCCAGGCATTCAGTACGGCAACCAGATATGGCCGGGGAAAGGCATATTCGTGGTCGCTTTTGGCATGATGATCGGTGCGCTATTCTTGGAAATAGCCGACCGTTACTTGCCCCACGGGCATTTCAACGGGGAAAGCTCGGAACTGGTCGGTTCCATGCGCAAGATTTGGCTGTTCATCACGGCGATTACTTTGCACAACTTTC
>Ga0208496_1000161_pt1 | contig 22863 bp, 18 predicted proteins | sample CryBogmetaGMA2M_FD_184552 | JGI IMG/M metagenome (GOLD analysis project Ga0208496, IMG submission 184552) | Freshwater microbial communities from Crystal Bog, Wisconsin, USA - MA2M (SPAdes) | ecosystem: Environmental > Aquatic > Freshwater > Lake | place: Crystal Bog, Wisconsin, USA | collected... | reverse complement strand
CGGATTGTGTGCTGGATCAGTTGATGGACTAAAGATTCTCATAATAATAAAACACCTACAATGAGCGTCTTGAGAGGGATTCGCGGCATCAACCCGCTGGTTTCAGGAATTTGCCGCTCACTCTTGGGCGAGTCTTAGCACTTCCTTGTATAGCGAATCGCCTAGGTAAAAACCTGCCTGTTGCCGCAGGGCATTCAGCATTGGCCTGACTTCGGTCACATGGCCTCGCGCCTTGGCTGTCAACAAGACACCCACAACTCCAACTGGCTTTAGCCCAAGCTGTATGGCTCTATGCCTGCCGTCGCGCTCATCCATCAAAATCAGATCGGCCTTAAGTTCCAATGTCAAGGCAATACTTTCTGCCTCGCCAAGGTCAAGGTCTTGGCATAGAGCCATGATTAAAAACGGTTTTTCGGTATTTGGCGTTGAATCCACTGCGCATCGGCGACTTCATTCATCCCTTGATAACGGACATGGACGTGTGGTGGGTTATGTTTTTCGCCAATCTCGAAAAACATCCAGACGATGATTCCGTAAAACATGCTGATAGTTGGCATTAAACTAACTCCAAAATTGAATGGCGTAGGGCGTGGAGGCGGCATTCTGTTTGCCCATCTGGGCTAGGGATGGATTCCGCCAGACGGTACCATGGCGTAGGAACCCAACAAAACGGTTCCAACCTTGGAGCCGGACGGGATTTGCAATCCCGTTCGCAAGGTTTTGTGTTTGGGCGGACATGGTTGATTTACAAAAAACGTAAGCGACGGGATTGCAAATCCCGTCGCGCCAATTTCCATACCCCGGCCCGCTTCGCAACCGGCTAGTCTTGGCACAGAAAATCATGCCCTGCATGCTGTCCATGAACGAACGAGTTATCCGGCAGGATTGCTTGTGCTACCTGATGGAGCGAATGGGGTAACAACTTCTTTCCAAATAATGAAACGGGCCAGGATGTCAATCCCGGGCCGGTCGTTTTGTACCTGCAAGCAAGGGCCGCCGCACAAAGCCTTGCCAACGTGATGACAAATCCTGACCGGCTTAGGCAACTGACGAAATGGCAGCATCTGTCCGTAAGCGACCCAAAGCCTAATTTGCTCTATGGCTGGTAGGCATCACATAGGGGACACCAATCAAATCCATAATTCGGGCCTGATTGCTATTGCGCTCATATCCGCAGTGGAAACATGTCTAAACTCATCGGTTTATCAAGTTGCCCAGCTAATCGTGGCACGGTGAATTTAGTGGTGAGGCCGCATTGTCGGGCTGCTTCCAACCAAGCATCCACATGCGGCCCGGCAATGCCTGCACCCGTCAAGGCATCGGCGAGTAGCTGGTATTCTTCCGGGAGGCTAGTGGCAAAAGTGATGGGATCGTCCGAACCGATGCAGACCCGTACACCAGGCGCGTTGCTAACCATCCCGGCAGGCGGACACAAACGCCATAACGGATGCGAAGTGAGATCACCGAGATTCCCAATCAGTAGATTTGAACTGGGATTGATTTCAACGGCGATTCCGCGAGAGCCTACCTCTTTGCGGACATGGGCTTGGAGTGCGGTGACTAGGAGCAACTCCCTCTCTACGTCAATGGGTTCCAATTCCTGCGCACGCCGGAACAGTGCAGAATCGGTGAGCCAGCGATAAACCCAATCTTGTATCAAGCGACTGTTGTCACCCGAATCGGTGTTGCCATCCCGAATCCGGGGGCGCGGTCCGTCAGGGAAACCCGCAGTCTGCAAGCCTTCAGTCATATGCAGGTATTCCCACCATTGGTTTAGTGTTTCTATTGTGAACGAGCCGCCGAATAGCTTGGCACCGAGCCGCGACAGTTCCTGCTCAATCCAAGGTAGCCATGACCGCAAATCGTCGGGGACACGCCTAGCCACCCTCCATGCCCATAACAGATCAAGCAGCCGCTCGCCTTTCGGTAGCACAAGACGACCAGACCGCGCTGCCCATGCTCGGACATCGACACCCAGCGCAACGGCATGGCCGATGCGTGAACCCTCGCCGAGTTCCAAAAACTCAATCGCTTCATCGACACGCCGGATGCCGCCTAGCAGATGCACGAAATCTTCGCCCGCGTGGACGGTCACGCGCAAAGGGCGCTGCGTTGGGTATCCTCGGCGCTGAAGATAGTCTGTCGCTCGATCCGCCGCATGCATGACATGACGCACCAAGGGTAACATCACCCAAAGCGGTACGGCCAATTCGTCTGTGCAAAGATCAATGCCCCGCACACGTTCCAACAGGCGCGGATAAGCAATCAGCGCATTGGCAAGCGTCATGGCCCCAATGCGCTGCTCCCGATAATAGCCGGAGAAGCGATACCCTGATGGGTTGCGTTTTCTGGCTTCTGGATCGTCGTGGCCTCCCCGCGACCATGCCGAGGGTCGCCCTTTTTCAGCATCCGGGCCGCGTGTACGGGAAAAATGGAAGACCAAGCCCATTTCGAGAACCGGCAAGTTCGGAGCCTGACTATTCAGCTTCTCCGTTGCTTCATCTAATTCTTTAATCAGATTGACCAAATCGCTCAAGCGATCCTCTGGCGTGACACGCACCTCCAATGCCCGCAACAACCCCGGCCCGGCGAGTTTGGCTGCTAGTCGGACGAACTCCGCTTGCGGCACCGCCTTGCGTGGCTTGGACAAGCGGCCATAGGTGCGGGTGAACCATTGCAGCCCAGCGACCATAGGGCGTTGCACCACATGCCGATAAAACAACACCCTGCCGCGCACGGTTTGCCATAAAACTTGGGCAAACAGCCGATCATTGGCCCCTAGGCGGTTGAGATAATCCAACCCGGCACAGGTCAGCCAAAAATCGGGGCGGCTTTCCGGCAAAGACGGCATCCATCCGGCCAGCGGATCAAGCTCGGCACCGGGTTGGCCGGGGCCGATCAACTGGGCATAGAGTCCGCGCAGTATCGGGAAAGCATCCGTTGTTTCGGTATGACCTGCCGCCAATGTATAAACCGTCCGCCACAACGGCAAACACGCACTGGCACCAAAGCGGGTGTTGAGTCTAGGCGCGGCATGTCCGTTCATAAAATCACGGAAGCCCGATGCATGAAGGCGAGGTTCCAGCAAATACGCAGCCAGCAGTAAACGGGCAAGGGCGCAACGCATCAACAGCGGTGCGAGCTTCCGACCCTCGTCCCACTCTGCCCCAGGACTTGCCAGCATATCCGCCTTGGCTTCTTTGGGTGATGCCAAGACTCGCATTAGCGAACCCCACAGTGTCGGGAAATCGAGGGCAGCCCTTAAATGCAGATGCGGTTCGGCCAGCCCGCCCAATTCCAGTTGGTTCCGCAGCCGGGCGCAGACAAATTCCAGATGATCGGAACCCGAGCCAACAGCGGCAAGCAGCAGGTCGGCAGGGAGGGAAAAAGTCAGCCAGCGCCACCAATGGCGTTGCTCGGCCTCGTTTTTGTCACGCTTGACGATAATACGGGCAAGGCCCGTATCGGCTGAGATAATTTCGCGTATCGCACAGCCCAGCATTTCGCCGAGTGGCACTGGTGCAAGACTACCCGGCTGGCCGAACCAAGCACGGTCACGACGGTAAATCAGTTCGTCAATCGACATGCCGGGGAAGCGATAAAGCAACTCGCGCTCGGTCTGCCGCCACAGCGGAACCATGCCAGATTGTAGTGAAGGGTCAAGCGCGACCAAGGCGCCCGAAAACGCGCTGTCGTTAGCGAAAGGCGCTGCAAGTAATTCCGCTTCCAGATGCTCGACAGGGAGCAGGGTTGTGCGCAGGCCCGCCGCGCTTTGGGGGTCCGTTGTCATTGCTGGACGCGCTTGATGTCTTCTTCGGTTGGGACAAAAGCTCCGTCTTTGAGAAGAAAGAAATCAGAGGTTCTCATTGATTCAAATACATCCTCTGCCTTGCCCATAGGTTCATCGAACACTTCCATATTGTGATCGTCTATAATACTCGTGCGTGCTGCTCTGAGTTGTTTCAAAATTGTGAATGCTTCAGTGGCAGATTTAGGTGCTTGTAAAAGATTTGGAATTTCTGCAATAGATTGCATATTTAGCGGTATTAACATGGGTTTTATAAGTTCCATGATACGTTTCCAGAGAAGCCCTGGGGCTATCGCCGCACAAAGAGCGAATTTTTGCGGTGTGTTGAGGGCATCCTGCTTCCAGGCTTGTTGCCATAAATATGCACGGGCCTCACGAATACGACTTTTGATCACATCAACTTCAATCACCTCGAAAAATCCAGTTTCTTGAAATTCGGGAACATTAAGCCCCGACTTGAACTCAGGCGCAAAAAGTAGAGCGATATTATATAAAGTAGCTTCCCTAAGAACTTGCCGGGCGGTGCGGATCGGTTTTTCATCGACTAATCCCTTCAATAAACCGTTTAATCGCTCCTTCATCAATCCAATGGGGCCAGGTTGGCATGGTTCATTTAATATCACTTCAAGAGTGGCTGCAAGCCAAGCTGAACCATATTGACCTTCACATTGTCCGACATGCAGGCTCCAATGCTTATTAAAACGATCAATATCGCGGAAAGTCCACCAGTGCGGAGGGTTCCAGGTCACTGCAATCAGCTTATCACTACCAAATCCCCACATGGCAGCCACTCTTGCACCAATGTTTTCTGAACTATATGCCAGTGAGCCATGCTGCAAGTAGCCACCCCACAGCGATACAGCGAAATCGTGGGCGAATAGCAGTCCAGAACTCAAGCGACGGGGAACTTCAACAAGCTTCTCTTCCGTTTTTAGTTGACGGTTAACCGCGCTATCAGATTTGATATTTAGATCACCTTCAACATTGGTGGAACTAAAGTTATAAATATTATTAACACTGGGGGCAGCGGTGGAAAATCCATCTTCATCTACAATAGATACATTGATAGAATCTGATATATAGCAAATAAGATTACCGTGTTCGAACGATTTTAGTTCACGCATTGTCAGTTTTGCGCTGACACGGAGATGAGATTCTAAATTGAGTGAGATATTCACAGATATATCGAGCATCTCGGCGAGTCGCTCGCGCTGTGCATAGGTGAGTCGCCATTCCTCCATGGCTTGACGCCGGATCTCTTCCAATAGCGCAATCAACAACCGGTTATTATGTTCATTTTTTGATTGCTCATCGAGTTTTACTGGATTGATATACTTGGTGTTATCTTGTGCTAGTTCGGAAAGAATTCTTGCGTAATCGAGAGCTTGTCTTGGTGTTCCTCCCAGCCAGTATGTAATTATCAAGTATTGATCTTTATGCTGGTACTTATCCAAAGTTATAAATTCAGCTAAAGACATCGTATTAGCACCAGTTGGTGCTTGATTCACTTCAAAAAATACCTCCTTCAAATGCTTCAATAGCGAACCTTCAAGGGTGTTTTCTCCAATGCGAAGCGCCTCCTCGACCCGAAATTCCGCCAAACGGGTACGCTGGCTGGGCGGCAGAAGCTTGCGCATATTATTTGCGGCGATCTCTGCCGCGCATTCTCGCACTCCATTGGAGCCCAAAGGCTTGCCGCCAGTGAGGCTTAACAAATCCCCTTCAGTGCGCAGCTTCAACACAGCCTCGCCAATCCGGGTATTGCCCGCTACCAAAAAGAACAGTCTCGGTGTCGTTATCATACGAATTAGCCGCAACAGTTCAAGGCAATGGCAAGGGGCGAGGTCGAAATCGTCCACTGGCAGCACGAACAGCGGGTTTTCAGACTTTCTGTTCCAGCGGGCGCGGGCCATCGCGTCCAGCACCTCGCCAATCCGACGGTTCAGTTCAAGTCCGGCTTTCTCCGCCTGATTGACCCACAGAGCGCGGGTTTGAGGCTCACCGCTATAACCACCGCCATCCGTGCGATCCCAGACTATCGCAGCGTCTTGTTGCAATTGCCGCAGCATGTCAGCCGCGCCCGCAAAGCCGTTTGGTTCCGCCAAGGCGGCGGCCATCGTGGGTAGTTTGTTCAATTGGGTATCTAACTCGTGCTCAATGCGCGCAAGAATCGCCGCAAAAAGATTGACTCCCTTGGAAAGTGGCTCCATATCCAAGGTTTCCAGCCAAACGATGTGACTCCGTTCTTGGTAATGCAGTTTCATCGTGTAGGGGTATCTATCCCTATCCTCGGCGGTCAGAATTTTGTTGGGCTTGTCCTTATCGGCGCGGTTTTTAGCGTTATCCTCTACGAAGAAATCATCTTCAGTGGTCAGCGCTTGCAGCGTGAGCAATACCGAACTCTTCCCCATGCCTCGATCACCGTCGATAAAACCAAGCTGGCTACGGCGGTTGCGATCAAGCACTGGTCCGGACTGTCGGAATTGCTCGGGGCGGTCTTTGAGGGGAGGGATTGAGCCTAGGGCATCGACCAGCCATCTCGACGAGGCTTCCACCGCATTGCGCTGCTGTTCACTGAGCGCATTCCAGTCTAGGGGAATGGCTTCCAATCGGCGTGTATCTTGGTTCATCAGTTAGATTCCTGTGTTGAAAGCGTAGCGACTTCGCTGGAAATGCCCGCTGGGGCGGGCTTATTCATGCTACATTTGGCACCCTGCGTAATATCCGTTAGGAAGCAACAATTTCATCCCCATCCCCCGGCGGCTCGCCTCCCTGCCGGGTTAAGATGGCGCGGAACGCCTCGAAGTCGGCACGTTCGCTCCTTTCAGCGAAAAACGCAGCCGTACTCATCGCTGACAGCTTTTCAGCAACGGCGGTTGCGACGAACTGGTTTAGGCTGATGCCTTCTTCCTTGGCAAGCTTCTCGGCGGCAGACTTGACCGAAGTCGGCAAACGTAGTGGATAAGTGCTGGTGTTGCTCATTACAATAACCTCTTCAGTGCGTCACACGGTAGCAAAACTTCAATGCCGAAATCTTTTGGCGTAGAGCCATAGTCGCGTTGGTTGAAGGTGACAATGGCGTTGGCCTGGCCGTTGACCGCTGCTTCCAAAACCATTTCATCCGCCGGATCGCGCAAACGTGGACGCCACAGGAAATGGGTTTCGACGGGTTCGGCCAGAGCCGCTAGGCCGTCAAGAAATTGCTGGACTTCGTTTGCGTTTAAACCAGCCGCTAGACGATGCCCCTCCCGGCTACAGGTGGCTTCGTATTCGACGATCAGGGGAGAACGTTTGCCACAAGGGTAAAACGCCGATCCAACGCAGCCAGCAGCAATGCCGACGAAGCCCCCGAGGGGCTACGCATGGCCGCAACGATGACATCGGTATCCAAGACATATCTCATTTGAATAGGAATATCACATCACAGGGGATGTCGCAACTTTTCTTGATGAGGATTCAGAGACTACCTACCGTTATTCAACGACTGCCTAGGTAAGGATATCTGCCGCACATCCACACTGTTTGGCTGTCGGGTTTTGGCCAAACAAAGCAGTTCGCCATATCCAGAAACTGACGTTCCTGTGCCCAGAGAATGGATAAAAACAGGTTTTACCGCCCGATCTTGCTTTCCTCGCCGCTTAGAATGCGCTGGATGTTGGTTTTATGCCGCCAGAACAGTAAGCTACACATTAGCACGGTGGCGATGGTCAACACGGGCGATTGCAATAGGAACCAGACATAGACAGGGGCGAGCGCAGCAGCGGTCAAAGCCGCGAGAGAGGAGATTCTGGAGGCAAACGCGACGGTCAGCCAGGTAAGCAGCGCGGCGAGTCCAACAAGCCAGGAATAGCCCGCCAATACGCCTAATGCCGTGGCTGCACCCTTGCCCCCCTTAAAGCCGAAGAAAACCGGATAGAGATGGCCTAGGAAAGCGGCCAAACCGACAGCAGCCAGCACTTCATTAGGCGCAGTTAGCGCCTTGGCAACCATCAATGGAACCACGCCTTTCAACAAATCACCTAAAAGGGTGATAATCGCTGCCTTTTTGCCTCCCAGACGCAAGACGTTTGTTGCCCCTGGGTTTTTCGAGCCTTCCTCGCGGGGGTCGGGCAAACCCATTAACCGAGATGTGATCACAGCACTGGAAAGGGAACCAAGAAGATAGGCGAAAGGTATCAATAGCCAATGCCACATGAGCGTACTCTCATCAGTTAGGGTGTGCGGTTTGCTTCATTTGTGATTACACTAGTGCAATTATAACAAGCAACCGGGATTGATGATGGATATTATATTTCTGCGCGGACTGAATATCGAGACTATTGTTGGCATTTTCGACTGGGAACGGGTCAAGCGTCGTATTGTCGTGTTGGATTTGGAAATGGCGACCGACAACCGCAAAGCCGCTGCATCCGATGCCATAGTCGATGCCCTTGACTATTCTGCTGTCTCCCAGCGCATCGTGTCGTTCGTTGAGCAGAGCAGTTTTTTCCTTGTGGAAACTTTAGCGGAACGAATTTGTGAAATTATCCTCTCTGAGTTCAGTGTACCTTGGGTAAGGCTAACGCTTAACAAAAAAGGGGCAATTCAAGATGCCAGCGATGTGGGTGTCATCATTGAGCGGGGTGATAAACCATGCCGGTGATGAACTTTATATCGAAAAATGTCAAAGGTTGAAGGCGGGTTGAGAAAAAGTGTCCGCTTGTGCATTTCTACAGCAAACTGTCTCTGAAAAGAGGTTGTGGCAAGCATGGGTTGAATAGCCTAAGGCGTATATCCATGCTTGCCACATCGCTCAAGTTTATTTTTCTTCTTTATTGTCGTCCTGGAAAACCCAGCGGATAAAAAATACCCCAACTGCGATAATCAGGATGGTTACGATGATTCCCGTGGGGGATCTCATTTTTTCAACTAAATCGAGAATGGCTCCCATTTCTTGACCTACCTTAGAGTAATTTGATTTAAGAGGCTTTTTTAATAGAGTTACAGAGGACATCTGTCTGCTATCACGTTGCCTATTCTTACCGCGTAACCACCGGATGTCAAGCAAACAGTTGATTACGCCCTTGTCGCCCGAAAAAAAACCCGGCACTGGGCTTTCGCAAAGCCTTTGCTGTTGAAACAGGAAGGAATCATTCCCGCCCAAAAAAACGCCCAGACTTTTAGAGTCTGGGCAAAAAAAAACAGCCCCAGGACACTTGCCTTGTAATTATTTCGCCAAGTTTGGCGATGTGAAGAGTCTCAGCGTCCAGGGGCTACCCGATCTTACAGGTTCGGGGTGATAATCGGAGCGGAAAGCTTCTGCTTGTCGCCGTCCGGTGAGTTGCCACAACCCATCATGCCGATTGACAACAGAGCAACGCTGATTACACAAAGTACGAGCTTTTTCATAAAAATCCTCCTCAAATTTTGAACATTGGAAACATGCTTCTTTTCTAGGTAGTGCGTTAAGCACAGGTGTTTTTATAAAGAAGATTTTCGTAAATTGCAAGGGTTCAAGTTTTGGAGTGCTTTCAATTGTCGAAATATGAGTTATAAATATCTGATAAATATAAATATTAAAGTCTTTGTGAAAATGGTTTCCAAGTGGCATCCCGCTCGTGCTTGGAATGTGGCGGCAACGCTTGCAAGCCTCGATTTATGGGTTTTGCGCAAGAAAAATCGCCCGCCTCGGGGATGGAAGCCTTTCGACAGTCAACTCTGGCATGTCTGGATCCAAGCTATCCAGTAACGATTGGAATTGCATCCACTCCGTTGTGCGTTGCTCTTTGGACGTAGTTTGTGTTAGGTCAATCAAACGAATATCTCGGTAACCGCATCGCTTCAACCAACCTTCAAGAGTTACGCAACTGGGAATGAACCACACATTTCGCATCCTAGCGTAACGATCTTCTGGTACTAAAACCTGTCCGCCCCCCCCCTCAATCACCAATGTTTCAAGCACCAGTTGTCCGTCCGGGCGCAAAAGTTCGCGCAGTTCTAGCAAGTGGTCTAAGGGGGACTTCCGATGGTAAAGCACTCCCATGGAAAAAACTGTATCGAAGGCAGCCATTTTTTTCGGCATATCCTCTATGCCAATCGGCAGTACATGGACGGGATAATCCCCGGTGAAATGCTTGATCGCATGGAACTGTATGACGTTAATCAGTGTTGGGTCAATGCCAATTGCCAGCCTCGCCCCGGCTCCAGCCATGCGCCAGCAGTGGTAGCCGTTGCCGCAGCCGACATCTAGCACCGTCCTAAATTGCAATGGCTCTATATGCCCGATCAACCTCTGCCATTTGAAATCGGACCGCCACTCACTGTCGATATGGATGCCATGAACCGAGTAAGGCCCTTTGCGCCAAGGGTGGAGTTTTTTCAATAAGTTTTCAATGGCTTCGCGTGTGGATGCGATGCAATCGCCAGGTAAGCCGATGCTCGGAGTGTCGGCATCTAGTACAATGTTCGAAGCTTCCAACGCAGGGAGTTCGTCCAACACTCTTTGCCAGCGGTCAAGATCACCGTGAGTTGACCTGTCAAAAGCGCGGCCCAATTTGCCGGGGAGCGAATCCAACAGAGGACGCAAGGTTGGCTGGTCTTGTAAATCGAGCAGGGATGCGTATTTTGACATGGGGCAAATCATGGTTTTCAATGGCGATGGATTCCGATACAGTATATTTTGGCATGTGTTAGAATCAGGGACATTTTCCAAAAGAGCAACTCCAGATGACAGGCGCGCCCGACTTAGAGCAAGTGGAACAGTATTTGATTGGACTCCAGGACAGCGTCTGTTCCGCGTTGGAGCAGGTGGAGCCAGTTGCCCGGTTCATTGAAGATGCTTGGAGCTACGAGGGCGGCAAGGGTGGTGGCAGATCGCGCGTTTTGTCCGAGGGAATTGTGATTGAGCAAGGTGGCGTTAATTATTCCCGCGTCAGCGGCGCTAGCCTGCCGCCGTCGGCCACTGCCCATCGGCCGGAGTTGGCCGGCAGGAGTTTCCATGCGGTCGGCCTTTCCTTGGTCATCCATCCGCGCAATCCTCATGTGCCTACCTCACATGCCAATGTACGTTTCTTCATTGCCGAGAAGCAAGATGCTGCCCCCGTATGGTGGTTTGGGGGCGGAATGGACTTGACTCCCTACTACCCCCATATAGAGGATGTCATCGCTTGGCACAAGGCTTGTAAGGCCGCTTGCGAGCCTTTTGGCGAAGATATCTACCCGCGCTGTAAAAAATGGTGCGACGAATATTTTTTTCTTAAACATCGCGATGAAACCCGAGGCGTGGGCGGATTGTTTTTTGACGACTTGAATGAGTGGGGCTTCGAGCGTTGCTTCGCGTTTATGCGGAGTGTGGGTGATCATTATATTCCGGCCTACCTGCCGATTGTGCAGCTGCGAAAAGACACACCCTACGGCAAAAGGGAACAGGATTTCCAACGATACCGTCGGGGGCGTTACGTTGAATTTAACTTGATTTATGACCGTGGCACACTTTTTGGGCTCCAGTCTGGGGGCAGGACGGAGTCAATTTTGATGTCGCTGCCCCCAGTGGCCCATTGGCGGTATAATTGGAAACCTGTGGAAGGTAGCCCAGAGGATGATTTATACAAGGGTTTTCTCAAACCTAAAGATTGGTTGGGTGACTAGCCCTTTGTTTGGTTGTTGTTCACGGGTTCCTTGAGGGCGGAGCTATTGCGCCGGGTAAGCTCGTTAATCAGTTGGTCTAGGGAGCCTGTGCGGGCCACCTCGTTAGTGAAACTGGTACGGTAGTTCTGAACCAGACTGATGCCCTCGATTAAAACATCGAAGACTTTCCAATTATTGTTGAGGTTGACCATGCGGTAGTTAACCTCGACGGGTTTTTCGCCAGATTGTAAAATCTCGGTGCGCACAAGTGCCTTGTTTTCACCTTCTGTCAACTCGAGCGGGAGGAAGCGAATGTTCCAGTTGGCGTATTCGGTGAACGCTGTGGTATAAGTACGCACCAATAGTGTGCGGAACTCCTGCTTGAAACGTGCCTGTTGCTCGGGGTTGGCAGTTTTCCAGAATTTACCTAGGATGAGAATGGAGACCCTGTCGAAATCCACATGAGTTTCGAGTATTCCGTCCACCAAGCGCGTGGCTTTGATGAAGTCTTTCTTGTATTCAGGCTTTTGCAGGTTCTTCTGTAACTCTTCTGAGGTATGCTTAATGACTATTTGAGGTGGAAGCAAGGCTTCCTGTTGCTCGGCTTGGATTCCCATTGAGGCCAAGCATAGAGCCATGATCAAAAAAACAGCTAGACTAGCCAGCCGCGATGATTTGCCAATCATTTTCATCTATGTCACTCCTGAGTGAGGCTTAAATAGCTTTATCATAACTCGTCATTAACGAATAAACTACCAGATATGCGCACTGATCCAAAACAATTTCCCGCTAAACATGACATGTACAATTCACCACAAAATTCCGCTTTCCACTCAAATATTCGCCCTCGACGCATGCGCACCGACGATTTCAGCCGAAGGCTGATGCGCCAACACTTGCTGACCGTTGATGATTTGATCTACCCGGTTTTTGTGGTGGAAGGGGAAAATCGGCGCGAGGCAGTCGCTTCCATGCCGGGTGTGGCGAGGATGAGCATCGACCTTTTGCTGGAGGAGGCTCGCGAAGCCGTTCGGTTAGGAGTTCCCGCCATCGCATTGTTTCCGGTCACACCTTCCGCAAAGAAAAGCGACGATGCGAGGGAGTCCTACAATCCTGAGGGGCTTGCCCAGCGAGCCACACGGTCCTTGAAGCAGGCATTGCCCGACTTAGGGGTGATAACCGACGTGGCCTTGGACCCGTTCACTTCCGATGGTCAGGATGGTTTGACCGATGTCAGAGGCTATGTGGTTAATGACGAAACCGTGGCGGTTTTGGTCAAGCAGGCTTTGTCGCATGCCAAGGCGGGTGCCGATATTGTTGCCCCTTCTGATATGATGGATGGTCGCGTGGGTGCTATCCGTAGGGCGCTGGAGGCTGAAGGATTTGTCAATACCCGCATACTTGCCTATTCGGCAAAGTATGCATCGAATTTTTATGGGCCTTTCCGCGATGCCGTCGGATCGGCTGCCAACCTTGGCGGGGGGAACAAATTTAGCTACCAGATGGATCCTGCCAACTCAGATGAGGCATTGCGGGAAGTCGGACTGGATATCGCAGAGGGTGCCGATATGGTGATGGTCAAACCCGGGCTGCCCTATCTCGACATAGTCCGCCGGGTGAAGGACAGTTTTGCCGCCCCCACTTTCGTCTACCAAGTCAGTGGCGAGTATTCGATGCTGAAGGCGGCAGCCCAAAACGGCTGGCTTGACGAAAAAAAAACCGTGTTGGAGACTCTGTTGGCCTTCAAGCGTGCTGGCGCGGATGGAATACTAACCTACTACGCTCTGCAGGCAGCTCGTTGGTTGCAGGAATGACCCCCCAGCCAAGGCTCTCCGAAAGTGCGTTGGTTTTTTTTAAGATAGTTGGGTATGCTTGGCATGAACCCAAAATGAATTAAATTTGTCAAGTAATTATTACGCAGTATGTCAAAGCCTAAACCTGAAACAAATAAATCTGCCGCGCCAGTCGAGGAATTGATCCTGATTATCATGGTGGTATTCTGTTTGGTGGGAATCGCTGTCACCGATTTTTCGCCCCAAGATGCCTTCATGTATTGGATGACTATGATTTTTGTGTTCGGCTTCGCCGCCATGATTGCCGGTTGGTACAATGCTAGAAGGCATTATGACCCAAACGGAGAGGGCAACGAGGTAAAGGAGTTGTTCAAGACACAATCCTTGCATTGGTTAGGTTCACTAGTTGCCGTATTGTGCTTGTTTAGCTTCGTCCAAGCGGGTCATATGTCGCAGGAAGCCACCGGACTGATGGTTCTGTTGATTCTTGCATTGACCACGTATCTTGATGGAATCCGTATCGGTTGGCGATTCAGCCTTACCGGAATTTATCTGGCAACCGCCGCAGTGGCGGCCAATTTGTTGGAAAGCTTCATGCCTTGGCTCTTCGCCTTAGCTGTTCTAATCATCGCCATAACGGTTTACCGCGAAAAAAGCAAAGGGATTTAAATACCAGTCGTAGCCCGGATGGAGCCGCTTGCGGCGCAATCCGGGAGAAGGCGGCATCAAACTCTGATTACGCTGTGCTACATCCGGGCCGACTACGCTCTACACAGTTGCGTAATATCAATTAGTAAGTTGTTTCAAATCTAAATTTAACCCAGCGTTTATACTCATAGAATATGCCAAGCGATCAATACGCCGTGTTCGGCCATCCCATAAGTCATAGCAAATCGCCAGGCATCCATACCCTGTTTGCGCAACAGACCGGGCAGCGAATTGAATACACGGCGCGAGACGTGCCAGCCGATATTTTTAAGGAGGAGCTTAAGAAATTTGCTGACGGCGGCGGAAGAGGTTTGAGTTGTACAGTACCACTGAAAGAACTGGCTTGGCACATCGCTAACGAAAAAAGCGAGCGTGCGAACCGTGCGAGGGCAGTCAACACACTGGTCATTGGCAACGACGGCAAGTTATTCGGCGACAATACAGACGGAGTCGGACTTATGCGCGATTTGACCGAGAATCTGGGGGTCACAGTCACCGGACTCGATATTTTATTGCTAGGCGCAGGCGGTGCCAGTAGGGGTGTCATTGACCCTTTGCTCGCCGGAAAACCAAGTCGTTTGATTATTGCCAACCGCACGTTGTCGAAGGCGGAAAAATTGGCGAGTGAATTCTCTGGTAGGGGGGGAATCGCTGCATTGGGATTCGAATCCCTGAACGGTGAATCTTTCGACCTGATTCTTAACGCTACTGCAGCCAGTCTGACCGGCGACTTGCCCCCGTTGCCAGAAAGAATTTTAAACCCGGGAGGTGTTTGTTACGATTTGGCCTATGGGAGTCTGCCAACGCCCTTTATGCGTTGGGGGGTGCGGCAAGGCGCAAGGCTTAGTGTGGATGGCATCGGTATGCTTGTCGAACAAGCGGCTGAATCTTTTTTCATCTGGCGTGGAAAACGTCCACAAACCCGTCCGGTGATCGAGCTGCTCAACAATGAAAGAAGCCAATAATACGAAATGGTAATATTTAATTCCGTTGGATTTTCATAATGCTCTGAATTTTTCCCCATCCTTGTTGCACTTACACTGGAGCGGCACTCTGTTTTGCTCTATGATACTCTGTTTTGAGAGCTATATTATCGCTTAATGATGTTTCAAAGCCCGGTCTTGCCCCACCGACAACCCGACAAAGCTGCTGGAACCATCAAAACAAGTATCCAAACACGAATATTTCAACGCACTTTCAAGGCACAGGGGTTGGCAATCCATGGTTGTTCAACACGGTCAGCCGGATGACCCTCCGGATAGACCGCCGCCACCCGGATTATGGCGATACGCTTAATTGGAATTGCATCGCGACCCCGACGAATTGAGACAACCCATGCATACAAGCACAGACTACGAACCAGGTTTAGCCCAAGGGGCAAGCCCTGATTTGCCAGATGAGAATCAACAAACGGCAGCACTTTGTCCGATATGCAAAGCAAAGGACACTCTATATCTTTGCATAGTGAACGATTATCCGGTTTGGCGTTGTCCCAATTGTGCGGCAGATTTCATCTATCCCGCGCCGACATCGGTTCAATTGAAAGATTATTATGACCGCGCCGACTATTTTGAAGGTGGGGAACAGGGCGGATACAAGGAATACGAAATCCAAACGGCTCCATTGTTGCCTTTGTTTCAAAGCATCCTAGATGAGTTCCCAACAAATAGGAATGGTTTATCGGTGCTAGACATAGGTTGCGCTTATGGTCTGCATCTTGAAAAAGCGCATGAGCGTGGCTGGAATTGCTTCGGTGTCGAGGTATCTGCCCATGCCCGGCAAGTGATTGAAGAGCGTTATGGCAAGCGTTTTTGCGTTGTTGACAACGCGGAGGAATTACCCCGCCAAGGGTTTGACCTCATCGTTATGTTCGACGTGATCGAACACCTTTCAGACCCTTATTCTCTGTTCCGTACGCTATATGCGAAAGGAGCGATCACCCCTGAAACTTTGCTCGTGGTGACTACTCCCAATGCCCGATCTTCATTGGCCATTTCCAATCCCTCGGCTTGGGAATATAGGTATGCGCCAGCTCATTTGGTGTATTTCTCGGCCAACTCGCTTAGTTTTTTGCTACGCAAGCTGCGCTTTAAAATTGTCAAGGTGGAAGGTCTCTACAGCAGTGACGTGCCAGGATGCCATCGTTATACTGATGAGCATTTCGACAACAACGATGGCTTAGTCTCATTCAGCGGATTGCTCTGCAAGGCCTGGGGTAGCGATTTGGCAATCCGTTTCCACAAGCAATATGTCCCAGGCCTAAGGGACGACATTGACAATAAAGCTTATGAATACCTGCCGAGTTACCTGTTTGCCAGAGGACTGGCCGAAGGGTTGAGAGTTTTAGATTTTGGCTGCGGCACCGGCTACGGTTCGGCCATTTTGGCACAGCGTGCGCAATCGGTCATCGGCATAGAGGCTGATGCAATGGATATTGAATGGGCCCAAAGTCATCATATGGATCCCAATCTCAGCTTCAAAACATTCGACTTTGCGGCGCAATTGCCGGCCGGTTCTTGCGAACTTATCACCTGCTTCGAGGCACTTGAAAACGAAACGAAAGCCGACCAAATCGAAATGGTGCAGTGTCTTGCCAGGTTGCTGACAGAAGAAGGCTTGGCCATCGTATCGACGCACAATCCGATTAAGGACAGACAATACGGTGAGAACCCTTATCATATCCGCAAGCTTGACCGGCACGAGTTCTTGGCATTACTGCAAATTAATTTCCCGCATGTACGGATTTTTGGGCAGCGCGTCCTTCCATCCGTGCTGATATCCCCTGTAGAGCGATCAGCCAACCTACCCAACCGAGTTCATCCCTTTGAATGGACGAATCCACCGTCTGCAAATCAAGATCCAGCCTATTTCATAGCGGTGTGTTCGCATCGACCCATTCCAGAATTGGAAGGCATTTGCCTCCTAGACTACCAGACGGATTATGTTGCAGAAAGGTTGCAAGCATCGGGAACTCTTGCGTTTGCACGTTGCGATCTTGCTGAAGCCACAAAAAAGCTGGCTAAAATAAACACCGATGTGCGCCGTATGATCGATGACATCGCGGTCAAGGAGCTTGAACTTAGTGGACAAATAAAAGAGATTGGTCGCCTGAATGCAGCGGCTGCTGCGAAAGATGCCGCCTACACTATTCAAGCTCAAGAGATTGGTCGCCTGAATGAAGCGGCTGCTGCGAAAGATGCCGCCTACACTATTCAAGCTCAAGAGATTGTTCGCCTAAATGAAGCGGCTGCTGCGAAAGATGCCGCCTACACTATTCAAGCACAAGAGATTGGTCGCCTGAATACAGTGATCGCAATAAAAGATTCGGCGTACACCATTAAACAGGAAGAGGTTATTCGTAAAGGGGAAGAGCTTACTCGTAAAGAGGAAGAGCTTACTCGTAAAAAGGAAGAGCTTACTCGTAAGGAGGAAGAGATTACTCGTAAAGAGGAAGAGGTTATTCACTTAAATGAGGCAATTATAGCTAAAGGATCTACGGTTGACCATCTGTATAATGAGATAGAAAAAAGGGAACAAGAATTACTGATGGTACGCTTGTCAAAATGGCATAGATTAGGAGGCGCACTAAAAGCAGGGTTAATGTCGTTTCATAATTTTGCAAGGATAGGGTATTTAGGATTTGCTTTAATTACCCCGAAGTCGTTGCGCGTCAAGCTTGCTCCTATAATATCAATGTTACGTCAGCAGTACTTAAACGAACAGCAACAGCTGAGCGACAAAATAATTGATGACAGCGACCCACACCATACTGAGTATGTGGATGTTATCATTGAACAACATCAAATATTGCCGGCATTATTGGACAAGCCACACACCACGGCAATTGAAACGCCACACACAACGGAAATTGACACGCCATACACAACGGAATTAGACACGCCATACACAACGGAAATTGACACGCCTTACACAACGGAAGTAAAGGATTTAGGTGGTAATGCAAGGATCTTATTAGTTGTGCATCAGTTTTCCCGTACCGGGGCACCCTACGCTGTTTTATATTTAGCACGCGCACTTCATTCCCTTTATGGCATACACCCTGCCGTTATTTCACCCTTGGATGGTCCAATACGTCAAGAATTTATAGAAGAGGGTTTTCCTACTATTGTTGATCCACTATTGTTTGAATATCAAAATTACTCATCAGATGTCTGTGGTTTCGTCGTTGGTTTTGAAAGGGTCATTGTCACATCCCTTGCTTCATTTGGTTTTATTCGTTACTTTAGAGGTATAGGTAAACATCTGGCTTGGTGGATACATGAAACCGACGCGGGTTTTAACGCAGTGGCTGGCATGACGGACGATTTACCTTTGTTGTTTATCGCTTGCGAATCCATATGGTTGGGTAGCCCACTTTGTTTTCCACATGCTCTGCGCTATGCATCGCAGGATAAGTTGCATTTACTGCTTTACGGCTGTGCTGAGTCAGTTGTACTGAATCGCCAACATAAATCGGGTAAAATGGTATTTTCTATTGTTGGATCATTGGAGAAGCGAAAAGGTCAAGACGTGTTTTTGGATGCGGTTGAACGATTGCCACAAGATTTAAGAAGTAAAGCGATTTTTCGTATCATCGGATCAGCGATGCCGTATGATGAGACCAAGAAATTTGCTGAACAATTGCATGCCAAGACCGCACTCATGCAAGAAGTGGAGTGGATCGAAAATATGCCCTCTGAAAAACTGCTAGAGTATTATGCAGAGACTGATGTGATGGTGTCCGCTTCGCGAGATGACCCCATGCCCATCGTGATAACTCAGGGACTAATGTTTTCAAAAGTTTGTCTATGTTCGTCCGTGATCGGTCAGGCCCATTTATTCGAAGATAGGAAAGATGACCTGATATTCACTAATGAGTCCGTTGAAGAGCTTGCAGTGAAAATGGCTTGGTTAATTCAAAACCCAACTGAATTGGCTGCCCTTGGTAAGGCGGGAAGAATGGTTTACGAAAAGCACTTTCTGATGACTAGCTTTATCAATAACGTAAACGATTTGATACTGAACTAATAACCGGAAACCACTGCCGAGGGGGATAAAGGTACTATCAGTTGCCCTTGCCTTTTACATGAAACGCGGTCAACCTGACCGTATTTCATTTGAAATAAGGAGTATTCTTGGTTTGAGAAATTATTTTTTCCAGACGAAGGAATTTGACATTGCGAAGTTGAAGATTGTACCCACTAATACTCCTGATAGCGCAGACAGCCACCAAACCTGATGAGTCGAATTTAAATAAGAAGCAACGCCTATATTAGAAGCAAAACCAAGGCTACAAGCCGTAGTGAAAATGAATAAACCTTTAATCCACTTAAAACCGCGCAACTTATTCCTAGAATAGGTGATTATATTATTTAGCGTGAAATTTGAAGTCATCGCTAACATTGTAGCGCTGATTTGTGAGATATTAAAATCAAGATTCAATAAAAAATAAACGCAATAAAATACTGCAAAATGAACTAAAATACCACTTAATCCAACTAGTGAAAACGCTAAAAACTTTTCAGGTATCATACCAAATGATATTTTATTGAGAATTTGATCCCCAAAAGCTAATACAACTCCAAAGTCAAGTTTAGAAGTGCCAGACTTTCTTTTTCTAAAGTCAATTTGAAATTCAGTAAGTTTGATGTTTGATTTTCTAAGGACGTATAATAAATCAAGTAATATTTTAAAACCCGTAGGATTGATTTTTCTTGATGCATTAAGAAAAACAATTCTTTTAACAATAAAAAAACCGGTTAACGGGTCACTTAATTGTCTTTTTAATATTTTAGAGCAGAGTATATTTCCTAGCCAACTTATAGTGTGCCTTAGACCAGTATGTGTAATTATTTTTTTTTGCTCAAAAAACCTAGAACCAATTATAATATCATCATCATTGTTTGATATTAATTCATACATCTGAAGTAAATTTGCTGGCGAGTGTTGTCCATCAGCATCCATGACTGCGACATAGGATGAATCTGCCAGCATCAGCCCCTCAAGTACAGCCGAACTTAAGCCTTGCCGACCTATTCTGTGTATGCACAACACATCTTTTTCGAAAGTTGTCCTTTTAATAAATTCACTGGTACCGTCTGGACTGTCGTCATCCACATAAATTATTCTTTTTACGTAACCATTAACGTCATATTTTGTTAGCTCATTAATCAATGGCATGACATTAGATAATTCGTTATAACAAGGAAGAATTACAGTTAGGTTGTTTTTCATTGTATCCATTTGATGCCTCTATTAGAATATGAAAAATATAAGTTTATCTACACAAATTACTATCTTTGGCCCATATTTCAAAATATTGACCTTCGGTTGGAGTATTAAAGGATTTCTTTACGGTATAATCTAACGAAAGCAAGGCTGAGTTTAGAAGTTCAATGTTTGGATAAGGAGTAAACTCACCTGAGGTTTTGTTTGATTTTATAATATAACAAGAGGTATTGTTTTCTGCCTTTTTGATCCAATCAGTATATCCTAGGATCGTATTACTGACTATGGTCGGTTCAATTTGAGTAACTGGCAAAGCTTCGCCATTTTTTTTTATTAATTCAAATTCAAATGTATTTGAGTTCATTAACATATGACGAGTTCCAAAACTAATCATATGTTTATTGACATCATTTTTATAAATATAATTAGCGATATCTGAACTTAGCAGCCTCCATTTCACAGCGATTTCTTTATTGAAATTTATATCTTTGAAATCCAAATTCCTTTGGCAGTTAATACAAGAGGAGGGGATTGCATCAATGTATCGATGGATAGTTCCACGACAATCCAATAGAACTTTATCTCCTAGATATGGAAATGTAAATTTAGCGTAAGGATTTAGCCCTGTTTCTTGGTTTGAATTATAACCTAATAAGTTACAATTATTAATATTAAATTGCGAATAGAATATAACAGCATACAAAGTACAAACCACAAACCATCCAGACACACGGCAAAAGCAAGAAACATAAAGATTGAAAAAACAAGAAATTAAAAGTGTTGACAGAACTCCCATAAGTGGCACTTGAAAACCTGAACCTGTATTTTTACTTGAAAATAAAGTCATAAATGAAAAAAACAATAAAATAATTAATTGAAAAACCGTTGATTTCATAAAAGTAATATACTTGAGGTTTTTAACTGTTTTCAATAAGTTGAAAAATAAAATAATAATTAATATTGAGTATTGTATAAATCCATATTCCTCACCCCAATCGGATAATCTGTTTTTAAGATAGCCCAAAGAAAAAATATCGAGATTTGATCCATATTCAGATGCTTGCTTTCCGTAACCGTAAGATAAGAGATATCCAAAAACACCTTTAAAATTTATAACATACCATGGTAATGCCAACAATAAAAAAAAGAAAACCGACCATGCTATATTTTTATAAGTATTTTTTGTTAAAGATTCATTACCAAAAAATACATTCACCAAACAAACAATGAAAAATGCCGGTAAAAATGCTAACGTCATGGTTCTTGAAAGGATCAGTAAAGCGAGTGCCATGCCCAGGATTATTGACCAATTACGATTTGTAAAAGAAACGCATTTGATAAAAGCTAAAACAGCTAATGCAAAAAACAATGCAGAAGCTATAGTGAAAGAAAATGCACGGGAATATATAATTATAAAAAACAATGATGCTGTAAATATAGTACTGAGTAGTGCAGCCTGTTTACCAGAAAGGATCAGACCTATTTGAGAAATGGTGATAAATAAAAATATACATAAAAATGTATTAGTCAATAATGCCGCATTTTCGGAACCATCAGCAAAGAAAATAAATATTGAAGCGATTATAGGCACGAGTGGGCCAAACTGAACTGGATTAGCTAAAGCACTAAACCAACCCTTGATCCCGCCCCACTTCAATGCATTTGCCAAACTCATTGAATAGGAGAGATAACCTGCTTCATCTATATCCAATAATTGATCAAAACGATATTCCTTGATCCAGTAAAAATTAGTGATAGAAAAAAATAAGATGAAACTAATAAGTAAAAAATATGTAAAATATATATTTGTTTTCATTCAAGAATCCTTTAAAAAGTTCTAGATACGTTAATGCCGGATGGCTGCATCGCAAAAGTTTAAATATTCACTGTGTTTTCACTGCCGATAAAAACCATACAATAGTTATTGTTATACTTAATCCAAGGTTTTTAATTTTAACATAAGCAATGATCAGATTACCAGCACCCTGCGGTAGCAGTTCTCAGTTTCTCTAAAACGCTGTCATCCCAGACGGGATGGCTATATGCCTTTGCCTTGGCCCAAACTGAGAATTGATGAGTTAGGAATCAAGGTATAAGAAATTAGTGATGGATGCGTTAAAGCCATAAGGTTAGAGTTGGTCGCCGAGGTCTTGATTTTAGCATGACTATGTCTTAATATATTGTAGCATATATTTTCAGTTCACGCTTTCCATCACCTCCATGTTTTTGAATTAAATCTTTCCTAATTGTTCCGAGGGACTGCAGGGACTTTGGCTCGCCACAAGGGAAGCGTCGGTGGCAGCCCAATTCGCCAAAGCCGAAAAATATAGGCAAACCCTAAGGGGTTAGTTCGTACCCGATATCTTAGTGCGTTAATCGAATGTTCCCTGTATAATAAGAGGGTTTTGCAATATCTACTATGCTGCATTTTAGACTGAGATCAAATTTATGCTAAACGAGTCATCATATCTGCCCTCAATCCCTGCAAAGCTTCCGCAAGGCCCTTGGTTAATAATATCTCCGCATCCAGATGATGAGACATTTGGGCTTGGCGGGCTGCTTCTACTCGCTACCGAGCAGGGTATTGCCAAGGATGTGTTGTTTCTAACCAGTGGCGACAATGGCGGTGATGAAGGCATTGCAGCTATTCGTGAGCAAGAGGCGCTTGCGGTAGCCCAAACCTTAAGAATAAGGGATGTGTCCTTCTGGCATTTGCCCGAC
>Ga0208496_1000159_pt1 | contig 23065 bp, 16 predicted proteins | sample CryBogmetaGMA2M_FD_184552 | JGI IMG/M metagenome (GOLD analysis project Ga0208496, IMG submission 184552) | Freshwater microbial communities from Crystal Bog, Wisconsin, USA - MA2M (SPAdes) | ecosystem: Environmental > Aquatic > Freshwater > Lake | place: Crystal Bog, Wisconsin, USA | collected... | reverse complement strand
CAGCAACAGCGACGGGCTGTGGCATTACGGGACGGGGTGCAGCTTGGCGAATGGCAATATCGGGTGCCACTTGAATGCTACGCGGCTGAAAACCCTGCGGCGCAGGAGCAGGCTGCGGAGCCACTGCAACGGGAGCGGGGGCCTCAGCGGTAGGCCGTGCGAAGGCCGTGCCGATTTCGGTGCGGATGCGATCCGCCATATCGCGGATACGCGGATCAACCGCCAAAGTCTGCGAGCGGGCCTCTTCGTTCTGCCGCATCATTTCGGCGTGGTCGATACCGGTAGCAACAACCGACACCCGGACAATGCCATCAAGCGCGTCATCGCGTGTCGCGCCGAAGATCACGTTGGCGTCCGGATCAACTTCTTCGCGGATGCGGGTCGCTGCTTCATCGACTTCATAAAGCGTGAGATCCGAACCACCTGTAATGGAAATCAAAAGGCCGCGGGCACCGCTCATATTCACATCGTCGAGCAAGGGGTTGGCAATCGCAGCCTCAGCTGCGCGTAGCGCGCGCTTTTCACCGGTAGCTTCACCCGTGCCCATCATGGCTTTGCCCATTTCACGCATCACAGCGCGAACATCGGCAAAATCGAGATTGATCAGGCCTTCTTTGACCATCAAATCGGTGATGCAGGCTACACCCGAATATAGCACCCGGTCCGCCATCGCGAAGGCATCGGCAAAGGTGGTCTGTTCATTCGCGACGCGGAAGAGATTTTGGTTCGGGATAACGATCAGCGTATCAACCGCGCTTTGCAACTCGGCGATCCCATGTTCGGCGAGGCGCATGCGGCGTGTGCCTTCGAACTGGAACGGCTTTGTGACGACGCCAACAGTGAGGATACCCATATCGCGGGCGGCGCGGGCGATCACCGGGGCAGCGCCCGTTCCCGTTCCACCACCCATACCGGCGGTAACAAACACCATGTGCGCGCCTGCAAGCTGGTCGCGAATTTCATCAATGACTTCTTCTGCCGCCGCGCGGCCAACTTCCGGCTGGGAGCCTGCACCCAAGCCCTCGGTCACCTGCATGCCCATTTGGATCACACGGTGCGCCTTGGAGCTGGTAAGCGCCTGTGCGTCCGTATTGCCAACCACGAACTCGCAGCCCTGAAGCCCGATTTCGATCATGTTGTTCACTGCATTGCCGCCGGCGCCACCGACGACGTTACCGCCGGGGCTATTTCCACCGTTACCGCCGTTACCGGACGTGACGGTCGGGGCCGTTCCGTCGGTTCCATCGGTTCCATCGGTCGCGCCGATTCCGCCCTTACCTCCGATCCCGTTCACCACTCCGGGGTTTCCACCGGCGCCGCCTCTGGCGCCCGCGCCGTTGGCGAGACCCGTGCTGCCATTTCCGCCGGTGCCGCCGTCGCCGCCACCACCATCAAGCTCCGCACCCTCGAGGGGATCGAGCGTCCCGGCATCGCCTCCTACATCCCGACCGAGAAGAACGTCTGCGTCCTCATCGACGCCGGTGCCAACATCGACGCCAAGCCCCTTCATCTCCTCCAGTACGCGATCATGGGATCGGTCCTCTCCAAGCATGTCCTCGGCTACGCGAATCCCGAGATCGGCCTCATGTCGATCGGCGGCGAGGATGTGAAGGGAAGCGACTTCACCAAGGATGTCTTCAAGCTCCTGAAGGCCTCCTCACTCAACTTCCGCGGCAACATCGAGGGGCACGACCTCTTCGAGCATCCGGTCGAGGTGGTGCTCTGCGACGGCTTCACCGGCAACGTCGTCCTCAAGACCGCCGAGGCCACCGCCAGCGCCGTCTTCCGCTGGCTCAAGCACGAGCTCACCAAGACCCCCCTCCGCATGGCCGGAGCCTGGATCGCCCGCAACGCCTTCCGCGCCATCCGCAAGCGCACCAACTACGAGAACTACGGCGGCAGCCCCCTCCTCGGGGTCAACGGCATCTGCATCATCGCCCACGGATCGAGCACCCCGCTCGCCATCAAGAATGCCGTCCGCGTCGCCACCGAGTTCATCGACCAGCAGGTGAATCCCCGCATCGTCGAGGCTGTGAAGGCTTACAACGAGAAGAACCCGCTGGCCCCCGCCTCCGAGGCGCCCGTTTCTTCCGCCGCCTGATCCCATCATGAGTCACACCGCCTCCATCATCGGCACCGGCAGTTACGCCCCCGACAGGGTGATGACCAACGCCGACCTCGAGAAACTGGTCGAGACCAGCGACGAGTGGATCCAGACCCGCACCGGCATCCGCGAGCGCCGCATTGCCGGCCCCGAGATGACGACCAGCGAGATGGCCGCGCGCGCCTCGCTTGCCGCGATCGAGAACGCCGGCATCAAGGCCGCGGAGATCGACCTCATCATCTGCGCCACCGTCACCCCCGACATGTTCTTCCCGAACACCGCCTGCTTCGTGCAGACGAAGATCGGCGCGGTCAATGCCGTCTGCTTCGACCTCTCGGCCGCCTGCTCCGGCTTCCTCTTCGGGGTCGAGACGGCCCGCCAGTTCATCGCCTCCGGAACCTACAAGACCGTCCTCGTGATCGGCGCCGACAAGCTCTCCAGCATCGTCGACTGGACCGACCGCAACACCTGCGTCCTCTTCGGCGACGGAGCCGGAGCCGCCATCCTCCGCCACCGCGAGGGATCCAAGGGAGTGATGGCCACACGCATGGGAAGCAACGGCGCACTCGCCGACATCCTCTACATCCCCGGCGGCGGCAGCGCCCACCCGGCCGGCGGCCCCAGCTCCGCCGAGAATCCGGTCACCATCCGCATGAACGGACGCGAGACCTACAAGCACGCCGTCACCGCCATGGTCGAGGCCTCCCAGCAGGTGCTCGTCGACGCCGGCGTCACCCCCGCCGAAATCGCCTGCTTCATCCCCCACCAGGCCAATCTCCGCATCATCGAGGCCATCGCCAGCCGCCTCGATGTCTCCATGGACCGCTTCCACATCAACCTCGACCGCTACGGCAACACTTCCGCCGCCGCCGTCGCCATCGCCCTCGATGAGGCCGCCCGCACCGGACGCTTCAAGCAGGGCGACAAGATTCTGATGGTTGTCTTCGGCGGGGGGCTCACTTGGGCCTCGACCGTCGTCGAGTGGTAACTGGCGGGTGATTTTGCCGCGGCGCGGCGTCACTGTTCGCTAGCCGTAGGTTTACTACGGCGTCGCTCACGTTCCTGGCTCCGCATCCAAAATCCCATCGCCAGATGTCGATAGGACTCTTGCAGGCCATAAGCATAACCGAGAGGGTGCTGGCATGGTTGGCTTGCCCGGAGTTGCAACTTTTCCCATGTCACGGTGTTTATCCTTCAAATGATGAATAGGATGGCGCTTCTATGCTTGTTGGCGATGGGGTCTCTGCATCCCCTGTGGGCGGAAGTTTCCGCCGAAGCCGCCGCAGGGTCCTTGGTGACCCAGATCCTTGGGCGACCTTCCGCCCATTCGATTACCCTAAATATCCTCTCTCGGGAGAGGATCGAAGCGTTTGTTGAATTCGGGCCCGTCGCGGGAAGCTATCCGGAAAAAACCCGGCCGCAACCGGTGATGGCTGGTATCCCTGCGGAAATCGAGCTCTCAGGACTGAAGCCCGACACCCGCTATTACTACCGCCTCATGACACGATGCCAAGGTGATGCAGAGTTCAGAGGCGGAAGTGAAGCAACATTTCATACGCAGCGTTCTCCGGGGAGCACTTACTCCTTTGCGCTGCAGGGCGACTCGCATCCCGAGCGTGTCGGCAAGATGTTTGACGCATCTCTCTATGGGCAGACAATGCAAAATGTGGCGAAGGAAAACCCCGATTTTTACATCACGATGGGGGATGACTTCAGCATCGAGAAACTGATCGAGCAACATGACCTCAGTGAGGCTTCCGTGAATGCTGTCTATGCGGGCCAGAGACCCTTTTTGGGAGTAGTGGGGCGCTCCGCGCCGCTCTTTCTCGTGAACGGCAACCACGAGCAGGCGGCCCTCTTCAATCTTGACGGGAGCACCAACAATCCCGCTGTCCTCGCGGGTCGTGCGCGGGCCTCTTATTATTCGCTGCCAGCTCCCGATGGATTCTACACGGGCGATGCGGCAAAGGTGGATCAGGTTGGCCTGCTGAGGGACTACTATTCATGGACCTGGGGGGATGCGCTTTTTGTTGTCATCGACTTTTACTGGCACTCTCCCGTGATGGTGGACAACAAACCGGGAGCGCGTGGACCGGATAGCGGAGGAAAGGGAGGCAAGGGTGGAAAAGACGGGAAGGGTGGACATGAAAAAAAGAGCGATCAAAGCATGGCGACTGCAACGATGTCGCTTCAAAGCAATGTGATCACCTCGGTCGATGCGCTCGGGGAACTGGTTCCGCCGGATCAGGAAAAGAGAGGCGGAGGGAAGGGTGGCAAGGAGCGTGACTTCTGGGGAATCACGCTCGGGGAGGAGCAATACCGATGGCTCCAGAAAACGCTCTCGGAAAGCAATGCCCGGTGGAAATTTGTCTTCTGCCATCATGTGTTGGGAACAGGGCGCGGCGGAATCGAGCGGGCGCCCCTTTACGAGTGGGGTGGGAGGGATCAGAACGGAGCCGATCTCTTTTCCCAGAAGCGTCCCGGTTGGGCGATGCCTATCCATCAACTGATGGCCAAGTACGGAGTCACGATCTTCTTCCAGGGGCACGACCATATCTTTGCCCGGCAGGATCTCGACGGCATCGTCTACCAAAGCTGTCCCAATCCGGGCGACCCGACCTACACCGCGTTCAACAAGGAGGCTTACCGCACGGGGGATATTCTTCCCGACTCAGGCCACCTCAAGGTGACGGTCTCTCCTGAGCAGGTCGATGTCGACTACATCAGGTCCTGGATGCCGCCCGATCTCGCGGCGGGCCACACTAATGGCGAGGTAGGCTTTCACTACTCCATCCCGGGATCGGCAAAGAAAACCACTCCCGCTTCTATCCCATGAGACACCTCCTGCTGGCCTTCTCTGCGTGCATGGTTCTTTCCTCCGTCATGCAGCATGCCTCCGCCCAGAGGGGGCCCGATGCTCCCGGTTCCGGCAAGGGGGAAGGGCCTTCGGCAGGGAATGCGCCGATCACTGATGTGCGATTCCTCTTCAAGACCGAGGTGCCGGCACACCCGTTGGATCTCATCCTTTGCCGCCCGACCGCTGACTCGGTGACGGCGAGCGTTCTTTCCTATGCCGATCGTGAGGGGTACATCGACTACGGCACGGGGTCCGGAGCTCTGGGAAACAAGACAGCCGTGGTTTCCATGAAATCGGGCGAACCTGTGGAGATCAAACTCACGGGACTGAAACCCGCAACGCAGTATCACTACCGTCTGCACACGCGCACTCCGGGAGGCGAATGGTCCGCAGAAACGGAACATTCCTTCCGCACGCAACGCGCTCCCGGCAGCAGCTTCACCTTCACCATCCAGGCCGACTCCCATCTCGACTACAACACTGAGCCCGCGCTCTACCTCCGCAGTCTCTCCAATGCGTTGTCGGCCGATCCCGACTTCCATATCGATCTCGGCGACACCTTCATGACCGATAAGCACCGCTTCCGCGAGGAAGCCGCGGCTCAGTATGTCGCCCAGCGTTATTACTTCGGGGAGATTGCCCATTCCGTGCCGCTGTTCCTCGTGCTCGGCAACCATGACGGGGAGGCGGGACGCTGGCTTGATGGTTCGACGAACAACATGACGCTCTGGTCCAATGCCGAGCGCAAACGCTACTTTCCAAACCCTGAGCCGGATGCCTTCTACAAAGGGAACGCGACTCCCTTCCCCGCGGCAGGGCTCTTGCAGGATTACTATTCCTGGGAGTGGGGGGATGCCCTCTTCATTGTCCTCGATCCGTTCTGGTTCACCTCCCGATCCAGGGGGGGTGATGACAACTGGGCGCACACGCTGGGAAAAGCCCAGTACGACTGGCTCGCCAAAACACTGGAATCGAGCAAAGCCAAGTACCGGTTTGTCTTCATCCACCATCTCGTGGGAGGGATTGGAAAAGACTCTCGCGGCGGTATCGAGGGAGCCTCCTTTTACGAATGGGGCGGCATGAATGACGACGGCACCGAGGGTTTCAGCTACAAGCGCCCCGGATGGGCGGTGCCGATCCACGATCTGCTGGTCAAAAACCATGTGAACATCGTCTTCCACGGACACGACCATCTCTTCGTGAAGCAGGATCTCGACGGCATCGTCTATCAGGAGGTTCCCCAGCCGGGATATCCGCGCTACGACAACACGCAGAGCGCCATGGAGTACGGCTACACCCATGGCGACCTGATCGCCAGCCCCGGGATTCTCCGAATCCGCGTGGATCCAGACAAGGCGGGGGTCGACTATGTGAGAGCCGTCCTTCCATCAAAGAACGCGGGCCACCTCACGAACGAGACGGTCTCCTTCCACTACGAGGTTCAACCCAGATGAAACATTCCATTACCCGACCCCTCCTCCATCTAGGGAGGACATCCTGCCTGCTGCTGATGGGTTTCACAGCGCTTCACGCGCACGATCTCTCTGGCCAGGGATACGATCATTCCGTGAAGCCGCCCGAGACGGTTGTGCCTGGATGGAGTGAGCGTGCGGTTGGCACGAACAAGCAAACTCCTTTTCTCGCCACTGTCTTTGCGCCATTCGCCCCGGAAGTATCGACGTTCTGGGACGAGCACTTTCTCTACGTCCAGAGCACCGGCATGCCGGTGCATGGCATGATGATCGGAATCACCAACTGGCAGCAGCAGATCCCGGTTCCTCAGGATTATTCCGGGTCGAATGCGTGGCGGTTGCCGCTGAGCCCCGTTGTAGCGCAGGCACCCGCCTCGATCCAAGGCCGATTCCTCAGGGGCGCCATCGCGATAGCCGCTAACGGGATCCCGATCTTCAATCCCCAGAACAATCGCGGCGAGATTTCCTCGCAGATCGGGGAGTTGGACGAATGGGGCGGCCATTGCGGCAGGGCGGATGACTACCACTACCATGCCGCCCCTCTCCATCTGCAGGATAAGGTCGGCAAAGGAAATCCCATTGCCGTCGCCCTGGACGGCTATCCGATCTACGGACTCACAGAGCCCGATGGGAGCGCCCCAGTCGCTCTTGATGAGTTTCACGGCCACACGACCAAGGAACTTGGTTATCACTACCATGCTTCGACCAACTATCCCTATGTGAACGGCGGATTCCATGGAGAGGTCACTGAGGTAGGTGGCCAGGTTGATCCACAACCGAGCGCACGTTCCTATCGTCCCGCCGGAGAGCCGTTGCACGGCGCGAAGATCATCGGTTTTGAACGAACCGGGACAAACTCCTACAAACTCCTCTACGACCTGCGCGGTGAGAAACACGAGATCATCTACTCCCTCGGGACCAATGCCATCTTGAATGTCGAGTACAGGAACGGGGCGTCTGGCACTAAGGTGGAAACCTACTCGCCAAGAAAAGGGGGTGGCGGCGGGGCTCCGCCTCCCGAGAGGCGTCGCCCCAATCCTCCCATTACACGCGACGCCCCTGTTTACTCCGCGCCGGCGGTTTCCGTCGCCACGGGAACCATGAAGCTGGAAAGTCCTTCCATCGGAGCAGATGGGCTTCTTCCCATCGAGTTCACCGGGGATGGTGCCGGCATCTCGCCGCCCCTTTCTTGGAAAGGCGTGCCAGCGGGAACCAAGGCCTTTGCTCTCCTCATGCATCACCTCGATCCCGAGGGAAAAACGAAGTGGTATTGGACGCTTTACAACATCCCGGCCAACACAACCTCGCTTCCGAAAAACGCAAAGGGAGTCGGAACTTTTGGAAACAACAGCGTCAACAAGGAGATCGGCTACGCACCGCCCCACTCAAAAGGTCCGGGGGCCAAGACCTATGTGATCACCCTCTATGCACTTTCCGAACCTTTGGAGATCACACTGCCCCCCGCAGAGGTAAATCGGGATACCATTCTTGCGGCCATGAAGGGAAAGGTGCTGGGGAGCTCGGAGCTTAACGTGGTCTACTCTAGGAGCGGGGGCGGCAATGACGCCCCTCCTGCCCGTGATGGCGTTCCACCACATGGTTGAGTGCATGCTTTTTCAGTTAAGGGGTATTTTCTTGCCCTTTCATCTGAAAGTGGCGATTTTTGACCACTCGGCCGGACTCTGGTCCGGTTTTTTTGTGCCAACAGCTTTAACACCATGTCGAACACCATTCTCGTAGGCTCCCAGTGGGGAGATGAAGGCAAAGGAAAGATCATCGATGTCCTGACCGGCGGAGTCGACATCGTGGTCCGCAGCCAAGGGGGCAACAACGCCGGTCACACGATCGTCGATGGCAACAAGAAGTACGTCCTCCACCTGATCCCCTCCGGCATCCTCCGCAAGGGGAAGGTCTGCGTGATCGGTAATGGTGTCGTGATCGACCCGGTCGCCCTGGTTGGGGAGATCAAGGGACTGCGCGCCCGCGGCATCAAGGTCGACGGCAAGAATCTCCTGATCAGCGACAGTGCCCATCTCGTGATGCCCTACCACCGCGCGCTCGACGAGCGCCGCGAGGAGCTCAAGGGGAAGAACAAGATCGGCACCACCAAGCGCGGCATCGGCCCCGCCTACGGCAACAAGGTCGACCGCACCGGCCTCCGCATGGCCGACCTGATCCGTTCCGATGTCTTCAAGGCCAAGCTCGCCCTCCGCATCAAGGAGAACAACGCCCTCCTCAAGGGGCTCGGCGGCAAGCCCGTCAACAGCGCCAAGGTCCTCGCCGACTACATGGCCGCCGCCAAGGTGCTCAAGCCCTTCGTCACCAACACCGTCACCTTCCTCCACAAGGCGATGGCCGCCAAGAAGGAGCTCCTCTTCGAGGGGGCCCAGGGGACCTTCCTCGACATCGACCACGGCACCTACCCCTTCGTCACCAGCTCCAACACCACCTCCGGCGGTGCCTGCACCGGTTCCGGCGTCGCGCCGAACCGCATCGACAGGGTGATCGGCGTTGTGAAGGCCTACACCACCCGCGTGGGCGAGGGGCCGCTTCCGACCGAGGAGGATGCGATCGGCGACATGCTCCACGGAATGGGCCGCGAGTTCGGCGCCACCACGGGACGCGCCCGCCGCTGCGGATGGTTCGACGCGGTGGCCACCCGCTACGCCACCATGGTGAACGGGGTCGACGACCTTGCGATCACCAACCTCGACGGACTCGACGGCGTGAAGAAGATCCTCATCTGCACCGGCTACCGCATCGACGGGAAGGGCCCCGTGCTCGACACCCCGCCGACCGATGCCGGGGAGCTGGCCCGCTGCCGCCCCGTCTACACCTCGATGCCCGGCTGGATGACCCCGACCGACACGATCCGCAAGTACAAGGATCTCCCGCTCAAGGCCCGCCAATACGCCGAGAAGCTCGCCAAGTTGAGCGGCGCCCGCCTCTCGATTGTCAGCACCGGCCCCGGTCGCGAGCAGACCATCCATCTGTAGGAATCGTCCCGCGGACGATTGTACTCAAGCCGTCTCCCGCCGTGACCACCGCCGCGTCAGCCAAGGTTCCGCGGCACATCGCCATCATTATGGATGGCAACGGCCGCTGGGCGAAGGAGCGCGGATGGCCGCGCCTCAAGGGGCACGAGCAGGGAGCCCACTCCGTCGAGCGCGCCTCCGAGGCCTGCATCGCCGAGGGGGTCGAGTTCCTGACCCTCTACGCCTTTTCGACCGAGAACTGGAAGCGTCCCGCCCACGAAGTCTCCGGCCTGATGCTCCTGCTAGAGCGGTTCCTTGCGGAGAAAGTCGCCATGATGAATGAGAACGGTGTCCGGTTCGCCACAATCGGCCGCACGGACGATCTCCCCGCTCCGGTGCGCAAGCGTCTCGATCGTGCTATCGCCGAGACTGCGAACAACACCAAGCTCACCCTCACGCTCGCCCTGAACTACGGTGGACGTGACGAGATCGTTGATGCCGTCCGCTCGATCGCCGGCGAGGTGAACTCGGGTGCCCTTGATCCCTCCGTGATCAACGCAGAGACCCTTTCCTCCCATCTCTACACCGCCGGGATGCCTGATCCCGATCTCCTGATCCGCACCTCCGGCGAGATGAGGCTCTCGAACTTCCTGCTCTGGCAACTCAGCTACACCGAGATCCATGTGACGCCGAGGCTCTGGCCCGACTTCGGCGCCGAGGACCTCCGCGTCGCCATCGCCGACTATCAGGCCCGTGACCGCCGCTACGGCGGGGCGGTCGAGAATCCCGTTTCCAGCCAAGCTGCTGCCGTATGAGCCCCATGAAATTCCAAGCCCAGAGCGACCAGACCGTTCTCGTTGTCGACACCGAGACCGACTTTCTCGACTGGACGAAGCAGCAACTCAAGGCCTCCGGCGTCCGCGTCCTCACCGAGACCAATTCGAGCAACGCCTTCAAGGTCTTCTGCCTCGAGAAGCCGGATCTGGTGATTGCCGAACTCCACCTCCGTCCGACGGGTGGGCTTGAGCTTCTCGCAAAACTCCGCGCCGAGTCGCCGAATGCCATGGTGATCATCATGAGCGCCTTCGGCACCACTCAGGCGGTCATCGAGTCGATGAAGCTCGGTGCCTTTGATTTCCTCCGCAAGGAGGCGGCGCCCTTCAACATGAAGGTGATCGTCGACAGCGCCCTCAAGGCGGCCGCGGAACTCCGCGCGGCGGCGCCCGCGAAGCCGGCCCTCACCGTCGAGCAGTACCGCGATGACATCGTCGGCCAGTCCGAGGCGATGCAGTCGGTCTTCAAGATGGTCGGCCGTGTCGCCATGAGCGACGCCCCCGTGCTGGTGACCGGCGAGAGCGGTTGCGGCAAGGAACTCGTCGCCCGCGCCATCCACACCTACAGCGAGCGTAGCAAGAAGAGTTTACTCGCGATCAACTGCGCCGCGATTCCCGAGAACCTCCTAGAGAGCGAACTCTTTGGTCATGAGAAGGGCTCCTTCACCGGGGCCTCAACCCAGCGCATCGGCCGTTTTGAGCAGTGCAATGGCGGCACCCTTTTCCTCGACGAGATCGGAGAGATGCCACTCGCCGTCCAGAGCAAGCTCCTGCGCGTCCTTCAGGAGGGGGAGTTTTCCCGCGTCGGCGGCAATGCCACCATCAAGTCGAACGTCCGCATCGTCGCCGCGACGAACAGGAATCTCGAGCAGGCGATCGCGAAGAAGGAGTTTCGCGAGGATCTCTACTACCGTCTCAATGTCGTCGGCATCCACCTGCCGCCTCTCCGCGCCCGCACCGAGGATATTCCCCTGCTCGCCGAGTACTTCCTCTCCCGCATCGCGACCCAACAACACAGGCCGCTGCTTCAACTCTCCGCCGAGGCGATCAAGGTCATGGAGTCGTACCCGTGGCCCGGAAATGTGCGCGAACTTCAGAACACGCTCCAGCGAGCCGTCGTGCTTGCGACCAGCGATGTGATTCTCCCGAAGGATCTGCCGCTCGGTCAGGTCGGGATCGTCGAGACGGGCGGTTCCTCGGTTGCATCCTTCACCGCCCTGACTGTCGAGGAGGCGGCCGGAGCTCTCTTCGACGCCTTCACCCGCGAGGGAGGGGATCGCGAACTTCTCCCGTGGGTCGAGGAGGATTTCACTCGACGCGCGATGGAGTTGACCGGGAGCAATCAGGTGAAGGCCTCCAAGTTGCTTGGCATCACCCGCGCCACCCTGCGCAAGCGTCTGGAGAGATTGAACGGCTCCTCCGAGGAGTGATCACCTCGTGAAGGGGCGCGCGACATTGCTGGCGTGGCGCTGGGAGGGCGCTCGGATCTCCCCCCATCACGGCGGCGTGCCGCTCGATGACCGCGGCTTCCGCTACGGCCAGCATCTCTTCGAGAGCGTGGCCGTGCGTGACGGATCGATCCTGCTCGGTCGCGAGCATCTTGGCCTGCTTGCCGCGGCGGCTGCGCGGAACGGCTTCCCGTTTCCCCGAGCACTCGCCACCGCGCTCCGCTCCTTTTTCAAAGCCCGGAAGCTGGCCGACGGGATGCTCCGCATCTATCTCACGGCAGGGCCCGGTACCCCGGGCTCCGCGATTCTCAAGCCGGGTTGTTTTCTGACCTGGGAAGCGACGCGCTTTCCGACACAGGCAGAGCTAGCCAAGGGGTATGGCCTTCTTGCGTTGAAAGAACCGGTTGCCGGGATCGGTTGGGGTGAGAAGAGCGGCAACTACGCGGAGCATCTCACCGCACTCTCCGTCGCGCGTGCCGCCGGTGCCGACGAGGGAATCATCTTTGATCAGAAAGGCCGGGCCCTCTCCTGCGCGATGGGGAATCTTCTGGTCTGGCTTCCCTTCCGTTCAGGGATGGTGCTCTGCACCCCCGCGCTGAAACTCGGTGTTCGCTCCGGTGCCGTGCTCGGGTGGGTGCGGCGGCACACAAAAGTGGTTGAGAAGGAACTGAACCGCTCCGATCTCCGTCGCGCCACCGCGATGGCCGTCACGAATTCACGTCTCGGTGTGATGCCGGTGGCTTCCCTCGACGGAAGGAACATCGAGAACTCTCTCTCGCACGATATCGCGCTGACCTATCTCCGCTCCCATGGATTACTCGGGGACGCATAACGACCTGCTCGACGAGGCGGCCTCCCATCCGCTCTTGGCGGGAGTGCGGATCCCGGCGACGAGCAGCGAGGAACCGATCCTCCTTTCCGATGTCTCCGAGCAGGCATGGCCGTTTCTCGGGGCGCTTGCGGCAAGGCGTTTCGGCAACTCGGCACAAGGTTGCCGTGTCTGGTTTGTCTGCCGCGACGTGCGCGCGCAGGAGGAGATTGCCTCGGAGCTTTCCTCCTGGATCGGGCAGGTTGCCCTCTTTCCCGATCTTGAGATTCCGGCGGCGGGTCTCGGACTCCCCGATCCGGAGACCGCGGCAGAGCGGTTGGCCGTGCTCGGAAGGATCGCACGCGGCGAAGTCGTGGCCCCTGTCATTACGGCCGCCCAATGGGAGGAGCGTGTTCCTTCCGCGGGAGATCTCACGGGTGATGTGCTGACGTTTCCTCGCGGATGGAAAGGCGCCCCCGGAGCCGTCGCCGTCCGTCTCGCCGATGCCGGCTACGAGCGCGTCGCCCAGGTGACCCGGCGCGGGGAGTTTGCCCTGCGCGGCGGCATCCTCGATCTCTTCTCCTGGCAGCAGACGATGCCCTGCCGTCTCGAGTTCGACGAGGAGGGGATCGAGTCGATCAGGGAATTCGATCTCGATACCCAGACGTCCGTGGGGGAGTCCCGGCAGTGCGAGATCCAGTTGGGCGACACCGACAAGCCGAGCATCACGCTCTCCGGTTATCTCGCCCCCGACGATCTGGTGATCGAGATCGGTTGGGAACCGGAAGCTGTGGAGGAGTCGGAAGTACCACAACCAGTACCGCCGCCTGCCCGCAGGATCAGGATCTCTTCGGCGCCCTCTGAACACTCGGGCGGCATCGCCTTTGATCCGATCCCCTTCGCCGCCTTCGGGGCGGGGGATTTCATCGTCGATGAGGCGCGGCGTCGTGAGTTCTTCAAGCAGGTCTCCGACTGGCGCGGGCAGGGATGGCGGGTGGTGCTGCTCAGCACGACCGAGGGGGAGGGGGAGCGGTTCAGGGAACTCGCTCTCGCCGGCATGGAATCCCCCGCGACGACCAAAAAGAAAATCGCCGCCAAGCCGCTCCTGCCGGAGACACGCCTCGGCGCGATCTCACGCGGCTTCTGCTTTCCGGCGGGGAAGCTGGCGATCCTTGCCGACGCGGAACTCTTCGGGCGCTCGGCCAGCCAGCGCCTGCGCCGCCTTCATCTGCGCCGTGAGCGCCAACGGGCCTCCCGTTCGGCGATCGACTTCACGGAATTCACGGAGGGGGATCTCGTGGTCCATGCCGAGCACGGCATCGGCCGCTACCTCGGTCTTCAGAAACTTCCCGCCGCCGACGGCAGCGAGGGGGAGGTGCTGGCACTCGAGTTCTCGGATGACTCACGTCTCTTTGTCCCGATCGATCAGGCATGGCAGGTCTCGCGTTATGTCGGTGTCGGCAAGCATGCCCCCGATCTCTCCTCGCTCGGCGATGACAAGTGGTCGAAGACGCGCCGCGCCGCCGAGAAGTCGGTCTTCCTCTACGCGGGGCGCCTGCTCCGTCTTCAGGCCGAGCGTGAGACCGGCCAAGGCCACGCCTACGGCCCCGACACGCCGTGGCAGCGCGAGCTTGAGCAGAGTTTTCCCTACCGCGAGACCCCCGATCAGTTACGCGCGATCGCCGAGATCAAGCAGGACATGGAGTCGCGCCGGCCGATGGATAGGCTCCTCTGCGGCGATGTCGGCTTCGGTAAGACGGAGGTCGCGCTGAGGGCGGCTTTCAAAGCGCTCATGGGAGGAAGGCAGGTGGTCTTCCTCGCACCCACGACGGTGCTGGCCCAGCAGCACTTCCGCACCCTGCGCGAGCGGATGAGCGAGTATCCGGTGAGGATCGAGCTTCTCAGCCGCTACCGGAGCGCCGCGGAACAGCGCGATGTCGTGAAGGGGCTCGCCGACGGCTCGGTTGATCTGGTGGTGGGAACGCACCGACTTCTCTCTCCCGATGTGGTCTTCAAGGAGATCGGTCTCGTGATCGTGGACGAGGAACAACGATTCGGGGTGAAGCACAAGGAGGCGCTCAAGGACCGCTTCCGGTTGGTGGATGTGCTGACCCTCTCGGCGACGCCGATTCCGAGAACCTTGTACCTCTCGCTGATGGGGGCACGCGACATGTCGGTCATCGAGACGCCTCCGCCGGACCGCCAGCCGGTCGAGACCGTGATCTGCGCCTACGACGAGCGTGTCATCCGCGACGCGATCCAGCGTGAGCGTGCGCGTGGCGGGCAGGTCTACCTGCTCCACAACCGCATCGGGTCGATCGAGAAGGTGGCCGCCCGCATCGCCGAGCTCTGCCCCGGCGCCCGCGTGCTGGTGGGTCACGGCCAGATGGAAGAGGGGGAGTTGGAGACCGTGATGAAGCGCTTCGTGGAGGGTGATGCCGATGTCCTTGTCTCCACGACGATCATCGAGAGCGGTCTCGACATCCCGAATGCGAACACCATCGTGATCGACCGGGCCGACCGCTTCGGGCTCGCCGATCTCTACCAGCTCAGGGGTCGTGTCGGCCGCAGTCGCCAGAAGGCCTACGCCTACCTGATGCTCCCCCGGGACATGATGATGGTCGGGGAGGCGCGGCGTAGGGTGCAGGCGATCAGGCAGTACTCGCAACTCGGGGCGGGATTCCGGATCGCCATGCGCGATCTCGAGATCCGTGGCGCCGGGAATCTGCTGGGCACAGCCCAGAGCGGCCACATCGCCGCCGTCGGATTCGACCTCTACTGCCGGATGCTCCGTCAGGCCGTCGACCGGATGAAGGGGGATCCCGCCGCCGGGACCGGAGGATTGTTGGAGGAGAAGCAGGCCCTGCTTCGATTTGATTTCATCGCCAACACCCCCGAGGAGCTCATGAAAACCGCAGGGGAGGAGAGCGAGCGTGTCACCCGTTGCGGCGCCTACATTCCCTCCGGCTATCTTCCCGAGGCAAAGCTCCGGATCGAGGCCCACCGTGGTCTGGCCGCCGCTCCCGACATGACCGCCCTCGAGGCCCTCTCCGCCTCATGGCGTGACCGGTTCGGCCCCCTGCCTCAGGAGATCCGTAACCTGCTGGTGATGGAGAGGATCCGCCGGGCGGCGGCCGCCAAGGGGATCACCAAGGTGGAGACCCGCGGGGAGCGCCTGATGCTGACCCGCCGGGGCGATTTCCTTCTGTTGGGCCACAGGTTTCCACGCTTGACGGCCTCCAAGCCCGCTTCCAAGCTTTCCGAGATTTTGCGCTTTCTGGAGGCCTTGAAAGCATGAGCTCCCTCCATGGGAACCCCTGCCGCAAGCCGCCCCATCTGCCCATGACTTTCACCAAGACATTCCTATCCTCCCTTGTCGTCGCGTTGTGCGTCGCTCAGGTCCCCCTGAACGCCGCCGAGGAGGTGCTCAACGGCATTGCCGCCGTGGTTAACGGGGAGGTCGTCACCTTCTCCCAAGTACGCGAGATTGTGGGCGCCCAGGAGCGTTCCGCCGCGGAGGTCTATCAAGGCGAGGAACTGCAGAGAAGAATCAAGGATCTGCGCCAGCAGGCGATCAAGGACCTGATCGACCGAGCCCTGATCCTTCAGGAATTCAAGAAGAAGGAATTCAACATTCCCGACTACATCATCGACGACAGCGTCAACCAGATCATCCGCAAGGAATTCGGCGGCGACCGCACGGCATTCGTCAAGACACTCCAGGCTCAGGGCTACACGATGGCCCGCTTCCGCCAGACCGAGAAGGAGAAGGTCATCGTGCAGGCGATGCGCCAGGCAAAGACCAGCGACAGCATCATCGTCTCCCCTGTCAGGATCCGTGAGTTCTACAACAAGCACGCCGCCTCCTACACCACGCCCGCGCAGGTGAAGCTCCGCATGATCGTCCTCAAGGAGGGGGCCTCCACTGGCGATGCCCCCGCCGATCCCTCCGTGAGCAAGTCGCAGATGGCCGCCGAGATCCGTGAGAAGCTTGCCGGGGGCGCGGAGTTCGACCGGCTCGCCCAGATGTATTCCGAGGACTCCACCAGCGACTCGGGCGGTGACTGGGGTTGGATTGAGCGCAAGACGCTCAACGAGGATCTCGCCAAGATTGCCTTCTCGCTGAAGCCGGGTGAGATCAGTACCGTCACGCAACTCGACAACGGCTACTACATCCTCATGGTCGAGGCGGTGAAGCCCGCCACCACGAAGTCGCTCTCCGAGGTTCAGCCCGAGATTGTCGCCGCCCTGACGCAGGAGGAGAGGCTCAAGGGTCAGGAGCGCTGGCTCAAGGGCCTGCGCGAGAAGGCCTACATCAAGATCCTCTGACGGGTCACGGCATGACGGCATCCCCCGTGATTGATCCCGTCATCGGTCTGGTTGCGGGCGATCCCGCCGGAGTCGGGCCCGAGCTTCTCGCCGAGGCGCTCCGTCACCCGCCGGAGGGAGTTATCCTCACCGTTGTCGGGGATGCCTCGGCAAGGACTCCCGCCCATCCTGATCGCGCCGGATCGGAGCGTGCCGTCGCCGCGCTTGAAGAGGCCGCCCGCCGCGCCCTCTCAGGGGAACTCGCCGCCGTGGTCACCGGCCCCGTCAGCAAGAAGCATCTCCATGAGGCGGGCTTCGCCTTTCCCGGACAGACCGAGTTCTTCGCCGCCCGCGCCGGTGTGGAGGACTTCGCCATGCTTCTTACCGGAGGCCCGTTGACCGTGGCCTTGGTGACTGCCCATGTCCCGCTCAAGGAAGTCGCCTCCCTCCTGACCACCGCGGAGATCGTGCGGGTCGGGGGACTGCTTGCGCGTTTCTTGCGGAGGCGCGGGATCGCTTCTCCGCGCATTGCGGTCGCCGGAGTGAATCCTCACGCGGGGGAGCAGGGCGACCTCGGCGACGAAGAAGGGCGTCTCATCGTGCCCGCGATTCCACTGCTGGAAGCCGCGAATCCGGGAGTGTCGTTTTCCGGCCCCTTCAGTCCCGACACGGTCTTCTGGCGCGCCGCGAACGGGGAATTCGATGCTATCCTCTGCATGTACCACGACCAGGGATTGATCCCGCTCAAGCTGCTCGGGTTTCACGACGGAGTGAATGTCACCCTCGGTCTTCCCTTTGTCCGGACGAGTCCCGATCACGGCACCGCCTACGAACTCGCCGGTACCGGCAAGGCCCGCCCCGACAGCTTCCTCTCGGCCGTCCGCCTCGCCGCGGAACTGGTGAAAAACCGCGAATAAGAAATCTGGAATTCAGCCGTAACGGATGCGAAGCAACGGCAGGGCATGCCAACTCAGGAAAAGAGTGAATGAAATGGGAGGCGTCGTTTGGAAAGATCCGATGAGTTTCCAAAGGCTTTCCTTCGTGAGTTCCTGAGTTCCTGATTCAAATCTCTCTCTTTTTGATTGATCGAAGGGGGCTCTCCGTTTGCTCTTTACAGGTGGAACAGTCATCCCAGTCATCTCAGGCACCCCAAGCTCCCCAGACCCCTCTGAGCGATCTCGTCGCCTTCCGTCGTCAGAAACTTCAGGCCCTCCGCGATCTCGGGGTCGATCCCTACGGCTCCGCCTTCGAGACAAGCGGCACCGTGGCCGAAGTCAGGGAAGCCTTCGCCGAGGGGAAGGCCGTCTCCCTCGCCGGACGCATCACCGCCTACCGCGACATGGGGAAGAGCCGCTTCCTCGATCTCTCCGACATCGGCGGCCGGATGCAGGTCTATCTCAACGGCAAGGAACTCGACGAGGCGGCCATGGCCATCGCCGCCCAGCTCGACATCGGCGACTTCATCGGCGTCGGGGGTGAGTGCTTCACCACGCGCACGGGCGAGCCGAGCATCAAGGTGACCCGTCTGCAGATGCTCTCCAAGTCGCTCCGTCCGCTTCCGGACAAGTGGCACGGCGTGCAGGATTCCGAGACCCGCTACCGCCAGCGCTACCTCGACCTGATCGCCAATGCCCCCTCGCGCGAGACCTTCCGCCAGCGGAGTCTCGTCGTGCGGGAGATCCGACGCTTCCTCGAGGAGCGCGGCTTCCTCGAGGTGGAGACCCCGATGATGCAGGCGATCCCGGGAGGCGCTGCCGCCGAGCCGTTCAAGACCCACCACAACGCGCTCGGGATGGACTTCTACCTCCGCATCGCGCCGGAGCTCTACCTCAAGCGCCTCCTCGTCGCCGGCTTCCCGAAGGTCTTCGAGCTGAACCGCAGTTTCCGCAACGAGGGGATCTCCCGCCGTCACAACCCTGAGTTCACCATGCTCGAGGCCTACTGGGCCTACGCCGACTTCCAGATCATGTCGGTGCTGGTCGAGGAGATGATCTGCCACCTCGCCGTCCTGCTTGGCAACGCCGATCACCAGGTGCATCACCGCGATGCCGAGGGGAATGTCACCCGCACGATCAACCTCTCCCGCCCCTGGAAGCGCGCCTCCTACCACGACCTCATCGACGCCGCGGTGCCGGGATGGTTCGCCCTCGACAAGGCAGGGAAGATCCGCCGCTGCGCGGAGCTCAAGCTCGACATCTCCCACTGCCCCGAGGAGTTCGAGATGACCCAGCATGTCTTCGAGAAGCTGGTCGAGGAGAAGACGATCGACCCCTGCTTCGTCACCCATGTGCCGAAGGAACTCGTCCCTCTCGCCAAGCTCAACGACGCCGATCCTTCCACGGTCGATGTCTACGAACTCATCATCAACGGCCAGGAAATCTCCCCCGGCTACTCCGAGTTGAACGACCCCGATCTCCAGCGCGAGCGCCTCGAGCATCAGGCTGGCGAGGAACAGCAGAAGATCGACACCGAGTTCCTTGACGCACTCGAGTACGGCATGCCTCCCGCGGGGGGCATCGGCATCGGCATCGACCGCCTCGTCATGCTGCTGACCGGCGCCGAGTCGATCCGCGACGTCATCCTCTTCCCTCATCTCAAGAACCGTCCCAAGGGTATTGCCGGAGCCGAGGGTGCCGAGGCGTGAGTAATTCCGGAGCCTCCTCCGATCAGGGCTACGGCGGCCCGTGGGGGATTCTTCCCGTCCCCTACTCGCGAGGGGTCTTCAACTTCCACTGGTTCCAGTTCTACAACGCGATCTGCTTCCAGATCATCCTCGGTGCGCCGATCGTCCTGCTGGCCAAGGACCTCGGCGCCAACTCCGTGACCCTCGGCGTTATCGCCGCCTTCACGCCCCTGATGACCACGCTTCAGCTTCCCGCCGCGCGCTATCTTGCCCGGCACAGCTACCGCTCCTTCGCCCTTCTCGGATGGTCCCTCCGCTCGATCTTCATCGCCACCTCGGCCATTGTCCCCCTCCTCTTCTTCTGCTCCAAGGAGTTCCGGCTCGGGCTCCTGCTGGTGAGTCTCTTCCTCTTCAATGTGCTTCGCGGTATCTCGACGGCCGCCTTCATGCCCTGGATCACAAGCCTTGTGGCGGCACCTGTCCGCGGAAGGTTCATCTCGATCGACCACACTTTCATCAATGCCGGATCCGTCGTCACCATGCTCCTCTCGGCCCTCTTCATGCAGGGAAGCTCGGAGCCTTGGCGCTACTCTCTTGTTCTCTGGATTTCGGTGGCCGGAGCCGCCGTCAGCCTGCTCTATCTGCGCCTCATTCCCGACACGAGGAGCGCGGAGCACGCCGCCCAATCCTCCGAGCAGGTGCCACTCCGCGCGATGTTCCGCCTGGCTCCGTTCCGGAATTGGATCCTCTTCAGCCTCCTCTTCGTGCTGGTCGGCGGCGGACTTGGCGTCTTCCCGGTCGAGTACCTCAAAGTGCAGGTCCATTTCTCTCCCTCGCTGATCTACGGCCTCTCGGCCTTCACCTTCCTAGGGCCGATGCTGATTCTCCAGTGGGTGGGGAGAAGCGTCGACCGCTTGGGAAGCCTTCCGTTCATCCGCCTCTCGGTCCTTGCCTTCGCCATCGTGCTCGGAGTCTGGTTCGCGATGTCGGCGGGGGTGATCGCGCCGAGTTGGTGGCTCGTCCTCCTGCTCAACCTCACGGGGGGCGCGGCCATGGCGGGATTCAACATGGCCAACGGACACCTCTGGATGAGCGTTGTCCCCGAGTCGGGAAAAAACCATTACTTCGCCGTGGCCACCGTCATCGTCAGCCTCGCCGCGGGCATGGTGCCGATGCTCTGGGGTTGGCTGCTCGACTCCCTCGGCGGACTCGATCTGGTGGAGGGCCCCTTTCACCTCAGGCGCCACAGCATCTACTTCCTCGGGATCACCCTCCTCTCGGTGGTCGCCTTTTTCTTCAGCAGGATCCTGATCGAACCGGGAAAGGATGGAGACCGAGGGGAAAAGTGAAAGGGAAAAAGTGGAAGGTTAGAAGGGGCTGAAAAGACTGTGAACCCCCGGTCTTCGGTCCTTCCCGATCAGTCCTTTTCACTTTTCACTTTTCACTTTTTACTCCCCTCATGTCCATGAGCCTGCCCGCACCCCTGTTTCTGGCCGCGCGCTATCTCAAGCCGAAGCGCACCTTCCTCGCGGTGATCACCCTGATCTCCGTGCTCGGGGTGACGCTCGGCATCACCGTGCTGATTCTGGTGATGTCGGTGATGACGGGATTCGAGAGGGAGCTTCAGCGCAAGGTGATCGGATTCGACGCGCATCTTCTGCTCAGCAACAACGGTCTCCTCGACGGCTGGAAGGATCTCGCCGGCAAGGCGACCGGCACCCGTGGCGTCGTCGCGGCCGCCCCGTTCGTGCAGGGGCCGGTCATCGTCGAGTACAACCACCAGCGGATGGCCCCGAAGATCCGCGGCATCGACCCCAAACTCGAGCAGGGTGTCAGCGATCTCTCCAAGTTCATCATCGCCGGGAAGCTCGACCTCTCCGGCGACAGCACGGTGATCGGCTCCGAGTTGGCGCGTGCGCTCGGCGTCCAGGTCGGCGACGTCATCACGATCTACTCGCCGGGGAATCTCGGCCAGGTCCTCGAGCAGTTGGACAAGATGAAGGGGAAAGGGGGCAAGGGCTCCAAGGAAGGGGATGTCGAATCCCTCCGCCAGTTGGTGCTCCCGACCCAGCTGACCATCACCGGGATCTTCGAGAGTGGACGCTACCTCTACGACAGCGAGTTCCTCCTCGTTCCGCTCCACATCGGACAGGAGCTCTACGGCCTCGGGGGATCGATCCACGGCATCTCGATCCGCACCGTCGACCCAGACCGCGCCGCCGAGATCCGGGAGGATCTGCGGAAGAATCTCCCCGAGGGACTCTCCTGCATCACCTGGATGGAGATGAACAAGCAGCTCTTCGACGCTATCGCCATGGAGCGTCACGTCATGTTCTTCCTCCTCATGTTCATCATCCTGGTCGCCGCCTTCGGCATCATGAACACCCTCATCACCGTCACCGTCCAGAAGACCCGCGAGATCGGAGTCTTGAAGGCGCTCGGCGCCCGCACTTGGCAGGTCATCTCCGTCTTCCTCGCGCAGGGGATGGTGGTCGGCGTGATCGGAGTCGCCTGCGGGCTCGCCCTCGGGATGAGCCTCATCCGCTGGCGCAATGAGGTGAGTGCGTGGCTCTCCAATGTGCTCGGCGTCGAGATCTTCCCTCGCAGCGTCTACCAGTTCAACGAGATCCCGGCCGAGATCGTCCCGAGCGATGTCGCCCTCATCTGCATCAGCGCCTTTGTGATCTGCGCGCTGGCGGCCCTGATCCCCGCTTGGATCGCCTCACGCCTCGACCCGGTCAAGGCACTGAGGTGTGACTGATCGGGGGAGGGACTGAAAAGACTGTTAGGCTGAAGACTGAGGCCTTAAGAGGTAAAATATGGAACTCAGGAACTCAGGAAAATGAAATTGGGGAAGCTATGTGCTCCTAAGAGGGATTTGGGATCCCTTATCTGAACTTCCAAAGCTTTCTCTCAGGAGATCCCGTTACCCTTTCAGGTCTCAGATCTCAGGTCTCAAGTTTCTTTCCTCACTCCAGGATCTCCAGCCTCACTCCGTCGAGGAGGAGGAAGAGACCGTAGAGGAGACCGGTCCAGCAGTGGAGGTTCCAGAGCCAGCGGCGGTCACCGATGTAGGTGATCAGGTCACGGTGGAGATAGGGCATGCCGACCAGGAAGAGTCCGGCCAGCGCCCATCCGTAGGCGAGTGCCGCGAGGGCGATCTTGAGCACTCCGGTCTGCAGGAAGGTCGTTTCCAGCACGGGATGCGCGGCCAGCAGGAGCAGGAATCCGAGTGAGCGTGAGGAGAGGAAGTCTGGGACGAATTTCCAGAGCAGGCCTGCGCCGACGATCAGACCGATCACGATCGAGGAGCGCATCGGGGAGAACTCCCCGAGATCCGTCGTGGCGGCGAGGAAGACCGACCAGATCGTGGCGACCGCCAGCAGGGAGGTGCCCCAGGTGCGGGAGCGCGGAATAGCGCTGGCCCAGGTGATGCAGTGCTCCGGGGCGACCAGGCCGAAGAGATGCACGCCGGCAAGCCATGCGCCGATGAAGGCGGCGACCAGAGGGAGGTTCGGGGTGGAGAAGTTCAGCGGTTCCATGGGGGAGAAGATGATGAAGGACGGGGTGAAAAGCGAGATGGGAAAAAGGGGAGGATTTAAATATGGAACTCATGAACTCAGGAAAATACAGGGGA
>Ga0208496_1000158_pt1 | contig 23199 bp, 19 predicted proteins | sample CryBogmetaGMA2M_FD_184552 | JGI IMG/M metagenome (GOLD analysis project Ga0208496, IMG submission 184552) | Freshwater microbial communities from Crystal Bog, Wisconsin, USA - MA2M (SPAdes) | ecosystem: Environmental > Aquatic > Freshwater > Lake | place: Crystal Bog, Wisconsin, USA | collected... | reverse complement strand
CGACCTGATGGCGATCGCGAAGCGGACGGGGGCGAAGGTGTTCTGCAACTGGGAGATCGGTCAGTGGCTGGGCGGCCAGGGCGTGACGAACGTCCAGCCGATGAACCTCGGCGGCTCCACCGCGGTGCCCGGCGGCACGGCGAAGATGGAACTGGCCTGGCACTCGTCGAGCCTGCCCGACGGGACGTATGCCGGCCATCCGTGCGGCTGGCTGCTCGACGTGGGGGGGCGGCGGATCTACGTGGCCGGCGACACGGCGCTGTTCTCCGACATGGAACGGATCGGCCGGCCGCGCGACGGCCGCGGCCTCGACGTCGCGATCCTCCCGATCGGCGACCTGTTCACGATGGGCCCCGCCGACGCCCGCGAGGCTGTGAAGCTCCTCAGGCCGAAGCTCGCGCTGCCGAGCCACTACGGCACGTGGCCGCCGATCGAGCAAGACGCCGCGGCCTGGGCTCGCGACGTGGCGGCCGACGGGGTGGCCATCGCGCAGGCCCTCGCGCCAGGCGGCTCGGTCACGGTGTGACGCGGTTCACGCCAGATCGTCGCGCGTCGCTCGGGGTCAGGAAGCCCAATCGCGTCAGCGATGGGGATCCGGCCCGTCGCCACGTGGCCGCAGGTTTGCAACCTGCGGGATCCCCGCCGGGTGTACTGCCCCGCTCGGGGCTGCCCATGCCCGTCGCCGGACGCTCGCTACGGGCATCCTGCCCTGCGCTCGCTCGATGCTGACTGCGCTCCGCCATCCTGGCTGCGCTGGTCAGCAACGCCGGCTCCCGGGCACGGGCAGTCCCTCGCTTCATCGTGCCTGGCAGATGATTCCGGAAGACGGAGCAGCCGGCCGGAGGCACGCGCAGAAGCCGGTGACACTTGTGGACGCCGGACGTCGACATTCCGAAAGAGCACGGAACTCACAAGTGCCGCCGGCGCCGAGCATGTCTCCGGCCGGCTGCGGCGCCGCGCGTTACAAGCAGGTTTTCGCCCTGCGGAACGGGACGGGTGGTCTGGCAATCACCGCAGGTTGAAAACCTGCGGCCACTTCCGAAGTCTCCGGCCGGCCGCGGCCATTCACCCTGCCGGCGGGACGCGGACCTCGATCGTGTCGTCGCTGCGCCGCACCTCGTAGATCGCGACCCGGAGCTTCTCGTTGTCGCACCAGGCGCCGTCGCAGGCCCGGAACCGCCAGGCATGCCATGGGCAGGTGACGACGCCATCGACGAACGGGCCGGAGCCGAGCGACGCCCCCATGTGCGGGCAGAGATCGTCCATCGCGTGGTACGACTCGCCGTCGAAGAACACGGCGACGAGGCGGCCGCCCGCCTCGAAGGTGCGGCCCTCGCCGGCGGGAATGTCGCCGTGGCGGGCGACGGGGGTGAACGGCGGTGGGGCCGCGTCGTCGGGCGTGGTCGAAGCGGTCATGGGTAGCGGCCTCCACGGCTATGATAGCGGCATGACGGATCAACCACCGGTCGAGTCGCGGTCCCGCGTGCGGTTGCTCGTGCTCGACATCGACGGCACGCTCACCGACTCCAATCACGTGGTGCCGCCGGTGGCCCGCGCAGCGGTGGCCCGGGTCGCCGCCGCCGGCGTGCGGGTGATGCTCGCGACCGGGCGACGCTATCGCGACGCCCTGCCGATCGCCCGGGCGCTCGGGGTGGACGTGCCGCTCGTCTCGGCGTCGGGCGCCCTCGTGAAGCGGCCCTCCGACCATGCCACGCTGGCGCGGGCGGCCTTCGGGGCCGGGGTGCTCGAGGGGGTCGTGCGGTTCGTCGCCGCGCGGGGGCACGAGCCGATCCTCTACAGCGACAGCTATGCGCAGGGGTTCGACTTCCACTGCCGCAGCCTGGCCGACGTGGCCGACATGCCCGGCGCCTTCGGCGGCGGCCTGCGGGAATACCTCGGCCGCAATCGCGACCTCGCCGACGTCGTGCACGACCTCCACGAGTCGCCGCCGGAGGGCGTGTTCGCCGGCTTCGTGATGGGGCCGCACGCCGAGATGCAGGCCCTCGAGGCCGATCTCGACGCCGCCTTTCCGGGGAGCCTGTCGCTCCACACGATCAAGAGCCCGCGGTATCGCGACTGGATGTGCGAGATCGCGCCCGTCGGCGTCACCAAGTGGTCCGGCGTGGAAGCCGTGGCCGCTTCGTGGGGGATCGGGCCCGCCGAGGTCTGTGCGGTCGGCGACGACGTCAACGACCTGCCCATGATCCGCGCGGCCGGTCTCGGCGTCGCGATGGGCAACGCCCGCCCGGAGGTCCGGGCCGAGGCCGACGTGATCGTGGGCACGAGCGACGCCGGTGGACTCGCCGAGGTGGCCGACCTCGTGCTCGCCGGGCTTGCCTAGCCTGCCCCGATCGCCGCCGTCGGGCCCGTGGACCCCGGCACTCGCGGTTGTGGCTGAGGCGGCATGCCCGTATCGTCCGCGGCCCATGGACCTCAAGCTCCACCGTCCGCAGCCGATCTGCGCGACCACCGGCCGCCCCTTCGCGGCGGGGGAGGTCTTCTATTCGACCCTCGTCCGCGGGCGTGGTGTCGTGGAACGGCTCGACGTGGCCGCCGAGGCCTGGCAGGGCCCACCGGAGCAGACGATCGCCTGGTGGCGGTCACGGTATCCCGAGGCTGGCGCCGCGGGCCCCACCCTGGCGCCGCCCGAGGTGCTGCTCGACGCGCTCGAGAGCATGGAGGAAGGGGGCGACGATCCGCTCCGCTATCTCCTCGCGCTGCAACTCGTGCGGCGGCGGCTGCTGCGGATCGTGGACGAGCCGGACGACGGGGCCGACGAGGGCACGCTCAGGCTCAGCTGCCGAAAACGGGACCGCGAGTATCGCGTGCGGGCCGTCGATGCGGCCGAAGTCGCGGCTGGCGACGTCGAGGCCCGGCTCGCCGCACTCCTCTGGTCCGGAGACGCCGCATGACGCACGAGCCCGTCGCCTCCTCCGGCCGGCGGCCGACCGCGCCGTTCCGGGCCGTCACGCTCGCGATCCTCGTCGCCTCGGTCGCGGCCAGCGGGGCCTCCTGCCCGCAGGTGCTGCGCGGCTATCAGATCGGCACCATGCCGCTGCCCCGCACGCTGCCCGCGCACCCGACTCTCGAGCAGATCATCGCCGCGGTGCACGACAACACGCAGCGGGTGCGGAGTTGCATGGCGACGCAGGCGGTGCTCGCCGTGCCCGGCGTGCCCCGGCTCTCGGCGCGGGTGGCGTGCGAGCCGCCGCGGCGATTCCGGCTCCAGGCCCAGACGTCGATCACCGGTCCCGAACTCGACATCGGCAGCAACGATGACCTCTTCTGGCTCTGGCTGCGGCAGCACAAGCCGCCGATCGTCGCCTTCTGCCGCCACGACCAATACGCCCAGTCGGCCGCCCGGCGGCTGCTGCCGCTCCGCGCCGACTGGATGCCGGAGATTCTCGGGCTGGTGATGTTTCGTCCCGAGGATCGCCACCAGGGACCGTTTCCGCTGCCCGACGGCCGGATCGAGATCCGCAGCACGATCTCCGCGCCCGAGGGAGAGTTGCTGAAATCGACGATCCTCGACGGCACCACCGGGCTCGTCGCGGAGCAGCATCTCTTCACCGCGGCGGGCGAACGGCTCGCCAGTGTGCGGACCAGCCGGCACCGCGTGGACGCCCCGTCCGGGGCGGCGCTGCCGCACCTCGTCGAGGTGTCGTGGCCCGCCTCGGGCGTGGACTTCACCATCGAGCTGTCCTCCATCACCACGAACACCGCCAGCGGTGATCCCGGCCAGCTCTGGCAGATGCCTGCCTATCCGGGCTACGAGCCGGTGGACCTCGCCGACCCGTCGGTGGTGATCGGTCCGCCGGGGCAGGCCGCGCGGTGAACGGCGTCCTGCGGGACCGGAGGCATGCTTGGCGCCGGCGGTACGCGGTCGCGCCGCAGCCGGCCGGAGACATGCTCGGCGCCGGCGGCACTTGTGAGTTCCGTGCTCTGTCGGAATGTCGGCGTCCAGCGTCCACAAGTGTCACCGGCTTCTGCGCGTGCCTCCGATCTGGCTGCTCCGTCCTCCGAAATCCGCGGGACGAGGATGAAGCGAGGGGCTGCCCGTGCCCGAGAGCCGGCGTTGCTGACCGAGCGCAGCCACGATGGCGAAGCGAGGTCAGCATCGAGCGAGCGCAGGGCAGGATGCCCGTAGCGAGCGTCCGGCGACGGGCATGGGCAGCCCCGAGCGGCTGCACACCGCAGGTTACAAACCTGCGGCCACGTGGCGACGGGGCACGGTCAGTCCCGAGCGGCGGCACACCGCAGGTTGCAAACCTGCGGCCACGTGGCGACAGGGCACGGTCAGTCCTGAGCGTCGTGACGCGCGACGATCATGCGTGCGCGGCGTCAGCCGGCCCGGGGCTCGTGCTCGAGTTGCTTCATCTTCTCGCGGGCCCGCGAGAGCGCCGGGCCGATCGAGTTGAGCGGCATGCCGGTGACCTGGCTGATCTCGCCGTAGCTGCGGTGCTCGAGGTGGTGCAGCCGCACGAGCCGCGCCTCGTCGGCCTCGAGGCCGCGGAGCAGCGTCTCGACGTGCTCGCGGTTCGCCGCCTCCGCGGTCTCGTCGCCAGCCATCACGTCGGCCCGCCGGCCCCGCGGATGGTGTGGTCGCGGCATCGCATCACGTGCCGCGTCGGCGAGTCGCCGGGCGACGACCCGCCGCGCGATCACCGCCAGATACGTGGCGAGACTCGCGCGTCCGGCGAACGACCGCAAGGCGGTGGCGTCGTCGCGCAGGCATTCGACGACGACGTCGGCCACGAGATCGTCGCGGTCGGCCGCAGCGAGTGTGAGACCGCGCTGCCGGGCGGACCGCGCCGCGACGAAGGCGAACAAGCCCGCGAAGCGCTCCAGGAACGACTCCCAGGCTCCCTCGGTCCCCGCCAGGCAGGCGTCGAGCAGTGCCCGGTCTTCCGCCTGGAGGGCCGAACGGGGCTCTGGCGGGCTCGTCACGGAGGCACCTGCGGTGGCGGCCTGGGGGCGGATCGGGTCGGCCCGACGCCCCGACGCCGGGTTCATGTTTTCCGCCCGGAAGGCCGATGCTTCTGTGCATCATAGGGACGGTCGCCGCAGGCCACCAACGGCAGCCGCGTCCCCGCCTCCCGGCCCCGGGAATCGCGGGGCGGTCGGTTCGTTGACAGGCCTGTGCGATCCACCTAGGATGCCGCGCAGATGGCCGTTCCGACCGGGATCTTGCCGGCAGCGGCCGCTGGACCAGCGAGCGTCCTCCCACCGCGCCACCGTCACAGGAGCCGATCATGACCCACGTCGTCGCCGAGCCGTGTTTCGCCTGCAAGTACACCGACTGCGTGGTGGTTTGCCCGGTCGAGTGCTTCTACGAAGGGGACAAGATGGTCTACATCCACCCCGACGAGTGCATCGACTGCGAGGCGTGCGTGCCCGAGTGCCCGGTGGAGGCGATCTTCCACGAAGACAACCTTCCGGCGGACTGGAAGGACTTCAAGGAACTCAACGCCGAGATGTCGCCGCAGCTGCCGGTGATCACCGAGAAGAAGGATCCCCTCTGCGGCTGATCCAGCCGCGCGAGGGCAATCCATCGACGAGAGCGCGTCCGCCGCAGGATGCGGCGGCTTCCCGGAGTTTGAAAAACGGCCATCACGCGATTCCGCCGCAGGATGCGGCGGCTTCCCGGAATTTGAAAAACGGCCATCACGCGATTCCGCCGCAGGATGCGGCGGCTTCCCGGAATTTGAAAAACGGCCATGGATGGCGTTTTTCAAATGAATTCAGCGCAGATCGACGAGCCAGTAGGCGTTGTCGACGAAGCTCTTCCAGCTGGCGTACTTCGGGTTGCCGAGCTTGATGGAGAGCAGCGGGCTCCGCTTCGGCTTCACCGGCTGGCGGATCAGGTTCATCCGTGCCTCGGCCGGCGTTTGACCACCCTTGCGGACGTTGCAGGCCACGCAGGCGCAGACGATGTTCTCCCAGGTCGTCGAGCCGCCGCGGCTGCGGGGGACGACGTGATCGAGCGAGAGTTCGCTCGTGGGAAACCCCTTGCCGCAGTACTGGCACTGATTGGCATCGCGGGCGAAGACGTTGCGGCGGTTGAAGCGCAGCCCCTGCCGCGGCCCCCGGTCGCACGAAAGCAGGCGGATCACCCGCGGCGCCTGCAGTTCATAGCCGACCGCCCGGATCCAATCCTGGTCAGGGCTGCGGAACGTCGAACGGATCGTCGACAGCTCCCGCCATGAGTCGAGGTCGTAGGCCGCATACTGGCCCTCCTCGATGTGGACCACCTCGGCGAGCTGCCGAAACAGAAGCGTGACCGCGCGGCGCACGTTCGTGATGTGGACGGCCACGAACGAGCGATTGAGCACCAGCACGCTCAGCCCGAGCGTCGGCGATTGAGGCGCCGGCACCGCGAAAGCATGCGAGGACATGGGCAGCGTGATCCTCCGAGGTGACCCCCAGTCTAGCGGTGGGGCGAGGAAGCTGACAAACCTGCCGGAGTCAGCGTCTCCGTCGCTTGCTTCGGCCGCCGGATGTGGTCACACTCAGGAAACGCTCGATGCCGCCGCCAGTCGCCACGAGAGTGGCGGGAGCGGGACGGTCGAGGATTGACCGGAGGACGCGATGCTTCATTACTCGTGCGACATCTGCAAGCGGCCGATCGTGGCCGGCACGGACCTGCGGCATGTCGTGAAGATCGAGGTGTTTCCCGCCGTCGAGGAACAGCCGTGCGAGTGCGCTGGAAGCGATACCGGCCACCACGACGCCGATCACCTCGAAGAAATGCAGGATCTGCTGGAGCGGCTCGACGACGCGGAACTCGCCGACCTCGAAGACGCCACCCGCTCCCTGCGATTCGACCTCTGCGACGCCTGCCGCCAACGGTTCGTGAAGAACCCGCTCGGCCTGAAGGGCGGCAAGCAGTTGGATTTCAGCAATAACTGAGTTCACGCCGCAGCGGCATCCTGCCCGCTGCGGCTGGGTTGTCATCGGCGACATCGTGTCGCCGTCGAGCGGCGCGTGGGGGCGGCATCCTGCCCGCTGTGTTCACGCCGCAGCGGCATCCTGCCCGCTGCGGCTGTTTGTTATCGGCGACATCGTGTCGCCGTGGAGTCCGGTGGGAAGCCGGCCTCGTGTCCGCTGCGGCTGTTTGTCATCGGCGACATCGTGTCGCCGTGGAGCTTGCCGCGGGAGCGGCCTCGTGTCGCCGTGGAGTCTCGCGTGGCGAGCTCGGGGCTGCCCGTGCCCGGGAGCCGGCGTTGCTTTCTCCGCGCAGCCAGGATGGCGGAGCGGAGAAAGCATCGAGCGAGCGTAGGGCAGGATGCCCGTAGCGAGCGTCCGGCGACGGGCATGGGCAGCCACGAGCGGGGAGGCGCCCAGGCCCGAGATTCCGCAGGTTGAAAACCTGCGGCCACTTCAACAACCTGCGGCCACGTGGCGACGGGCGGGTTCCGTTCGGCCCGTGTCCCGCGTAATCTGTCGGGCCGTCGATCTCCCCGTCCGTCCCCCGCCCCCTCGGAGCAATGCCCGCGATGGCCTCGTCCACCTTGAAGATCGCCGCGATTCCCGGTGACGGCACCGGCCCCGAAGTGACCGCCGAGGCGCTCAAGGTGCTCGACGCCGTCTCGAAGATCGACGGCTTCGCGTACGACGTGGAGATGCTCGACTGGGGCGGCGATCGCTACCTGAAGACCGGCGAGATCGTGCCCGAGGGGGGCCTCGACCTGCTGCGCACCAAGGACGCCGTCTTCCTCGGCGCGATCGGCCATCCGGGCGTGGCGCCCGGCATCCTCGAGAAGGGCCTGCTGCTGGAGCTTCGCTTCAAGCTCGACCAATACATCAACCTCCGGCCCGTGAAGCTCCTCCCCGGCGTCGAGACGCCGCTGGCCGGCCGCGGCCCGAAGGACATCGACTTCGTGGTCGTCCGCGAGAACACCGAAGATCTCTACTGCGGCGTCGGCGGCTATCTCAAGAAGGGCACGCCCGACGAGGTGGCGGTGCAGCAGGCGATCTACACCCGCAAGGGCTGCGAGCGGTGCATCCGCTGGGCCTTCGACTACACGCGGAAGCGAAACAGCCCCAAGAAGACGCTCACCCTCGTGGCCAAGACCAACGTCCTCACGTTCGGCCACGACCTCTGGTGGCGGACGTTCCAGGAGGTTGCCAAGGACTACCCCGACGTGAAGACCGACTACAACCACGTCGACGCCTGCTGCATGTGGATGGTGAAGAACCCCGACGCCTACGACGTGATCGTCACCACGAACATGTTCGGCGACATCATCACCGACCTCGCCGGGATCCTGCAGGGCGGCATGGGCGTGGCGGCCGGCGGCAATCTCAATCCCGACAAGGGGGGCGTGAGCATGTTCGAGCCGATGGGGGGCAGCGCGCCCAAGTACACCGGCCAGAACGTGATCAACCCCGTGGCGGCGATCAATGCGCTGGCGATGCTGCTCGAGCACAGCGGCCATCCGACGTCGGGCGCCCGGGTGGAGAAGGCGGTCGCGCACATCACCGGCACGAAGATGAAGAGCCAGGCAGCCGGGAAGATGGGCTACGGCACGCGGGAAGTCGGCGACCTCGTGGTGGCGGCACTGTCGTAGCGGCGGCGGGGCATGGGAAGCCCCACGCGAACCGCGGGCCGAGTCACCCCAACGGCACGCGGATGCCGTCGGCCACGCTGCGGTCGGCGGCTTCCACGATCCGCATGGCGCGGAGGGTATCGTCGAGGCCGCTCGTCTGCCGCACGAGGCTCGTCACCATGCGGTGAAACTGGCCGAGCATCAGCTCGCCCACGGGCCGCTCGCTCTCCAGCGACTCCTGGTGGCGGCCGGCGTTGTCGAACCAGACGAGCGTCTGCGGGAGGTCGACGAAGGCGATGCCGCGCTCGCAGACCACCTGGAGCCCGGGGGGCGGCCGAAAGCCGACCGCCTCCTCCCAGGCCCGCGGCATGTAGTAGCCGCAGCTGATCTGGGCGAGCGGGCCGTCGCCGATCCTTCCCGTGGCCGAGAAGTCGAGGCTCATCATCCGGTAGTCGTCGGTGTCGGCGCCGACGGCCTCGGCGTGCCGCACCGCGACCACGCTCGTCGGCTCGACGCCAGCCACGTAGCGGCACCAGTCCACGAGTTCCATCAGGTCGCGGGCCTCGCTGGCGCGGTCCCGCGGCGGCGTCGGGCCCGACGCCGCCGAGAGGGGCACGCGCCGATGGCAGAACAGCATCCGCGGCGGTCCGAGCCGCGTGGCGATCAGTTCCTTGAGCCGCACCGTGGCCGCGGCGTGCCGGCGGGGCAGTTCGGCCATGAACGCGATGCCCGACTCCTCGACGCGTTGCTTGAGCACGCCCGCTTCGGCCGCATCCAGCGGCAGCGAGATCGCGGAGTAGACCGCCTTGCCGTGGTCGCAGGCCGCCAGGATCGGGGTGGCGCCGAACCACTGGTCGGCGAGGTAGAGGATGGCGTCGATGTCGTCGCGGGCGGCGAGGGAGCGGAAGCCGTCGACGGCCGCGGTGGCGAGTTCTTTCGCGGCCCGCTCCGCGCGGTGCGACACCTGCTCGCAGACGCCGCGGACCTCGAATCGATCCGCGAGCATGCGGAGGGCGGGCAGGTGGCGGCCCTCCCACTGGTCACCCAGCCCGACGATGCCCACGCGGAGCTTCATGACGGGGTCGGCTCCCCGGCCGCGGCCTCGGCGGCGAGCAGTTCGCGCTCCCGGCGCAGGCCCTTGTCGGCGATGTCTTTGCGGCACCAGGCACCGGCCCAGCGAATCTGTTTCACGCCCGTGTAGGCCTGGAGCTTGGCCCGCGCCAGCGACGGTCCGAGGGCCGTCACGGCGAGCACGCGGCCGCCGTCGGCGACCACGACGCCATCCACGAGCCGCGTGGCCGCGTGAAACACCTGCACGTCGGCCACGCCGGCGGCCGCGTCGAGCCCGCGGATCGGCTGGCCCTTGGCGACGGGGCCAGGATAGCCCTCGCTCGCCATCACCACGCTCACCGCCGCCCCGTCGCGCCACCGCGGCGGCTGGCAGGCTTCGAGCGTGCGGTCGGCGGTGGCGTCGAGGAGTTCCAGCAGGCTCGACTCCATCCGCAGCAGGAGCGGCTCGCATTCCGGATCGCCGAAGCGGGCGTTGAACTCCAGCACCTTCGGCCCCTGCGCGGTGAGCATCAGACCCGCATACAGGACGCCCTGGAAGGGCACCTTTGCCCGCCGCATCGCATGCACGGTGGGCACCAGGATCCGGGATTCGATTTCGGCCAGGAGCGCCTCGTCCACGAACGGCGTCGGGCAGTAGGCACCCATACCTCCGGTGTTGGGGCCGGCATCGCCGTCGTGTGCGGCCTTGTGGTCCTGAAGCGGCGGGAGCGTGACGATCGTGCGGCCGTCGCTGATCGCCAGCACGCTCACCTCGACGCCGTCGAGCCGCTCCTCGATGAGAATGCTGCCGGACGCGGCGGCGAGCAGCGGGTCGGCGGCCAGGGCGTCGACGGCCGCGAGGGCGGTGGGGCGGTCTTCGCAGACGAACACGCCCTTGCCCGCCGCGAGACCGTCGGCTTTCACGACCACGGGCACGTCTTCCCGGGCCTCGAGGTATTCCCGAGCCCGCGCCGCGGAGCGGAACTCCCGGAACATCGCCGTCGGCACATCGCCGCGGTGGAGGATCTGCTTGCAGAACGACTTGCTGCCCTCGATCTGGGCGGCCCGCTTGGTGGGCCCGAAGATCCGCAGGCCGGCGGCGGTGAACGCATCGACGATCCCCGCCACCAGCGGCGCTTCGGGGCCGACGACCGTGAGATCGACTTTCCGCCGCGTCGCGACTTCGAGCAGCGCGGGGATGTCGGTGGCCGCCACGGGCACGTTCTCGGCGATCGCCGCCGTGCCCGCGTTGCCCGGAGCCACGAGGACTTCCGCGCCGTCCTGCACGAGTTTCCAGGCGAGGGCATGCTCGCGACCGCCACCACCCACGACGAGAACGCGGCGGGATGGGGGCACGGGCGGGCTCCTGGGGCGGTGGACGTCGGCGACTACGATGTTTCGCGGGATCGTGGTTGTACCGAACTTGATGGCTGTGCGAACCCTCGGCCCGCCCCGCCGCAGCAGCTGCTGCCGCGGCGAACCATGGCCGACTTGGCCGGCGCCGCCGCAGAACCGCCATTCCAACCCGGCGGAGGGGGATGGACCAAGGAAGCCAACGTTGACAGCCCCGGGCACGCCGTTACAGTTAGAGAGAAGTTCGTGAAAAACTTCACGAACTCGCGCAAACGCGGCCGAAACATGCTTTTTACGCGGTCCCGCGTCCCGTCAGCGGCGGTATGTCCCTGCTGATTTGGGCGGTGTCGCGCCGAGGCCCTTATGGCAGACAAGAAGAAGATGTCGGTGGCCGAGATTCTCGCGGCTGCCCGATCGGCGGACGGCAAGGGTGGGTCGGCTCCGGCGGCCCCGAAAACGGCCCCGGAACCTGCGTCGTCTGGTGAGGCCACCGCACCGGTGGAGACCGCGGCGGCTGAGAAGCCCAAGCCGGCCGCGAAGCCGGCCGTCGGTGGCGCTCGACCCAGCGTGGCCGACATCCTCGCGTTGGCGCGGGCCAAGAAGGAAGCGGGCGAGGCTCCCGCCGCGAAGCCCACCGCAGCCGCCAAGCCGGCAGCGGCGGCCGCCAAACCCGCTCCCGCCAAGGCGGCCGCGAAGCCCGCCGCCGCGACCGGTGCTCCGAAGACCGGCGTGCAGCGCGACACCGCGAGCATCCTCGCCGCCGCCCGCGCCGGCGCGAAGCCGGGACCGGTCAGCAAGGCCGACGCGCCCACGCGGCCGGCCCCCAAGCCCCGGGAGTCCAAGCCTGTCGAGGAGAAGGCTGCCCCGCCGCGGACGGTGGCCACGGTGCCGGCGAAGCCGGTGAAGCCGGCCAAGAAGGGGGAGGAGGCCGAGGACCGCCGCGGGTTCATGCAGATCGCCCTCGGCTCAGCGATGGCCACGGGCTTCACGGCCCTGTCGGTCACAGGCGGGCTGTTTTCGCTCGGCCTCGCTCGCTACCTGTTTCCCAACGTGCTCGCCGAGCCACCGAGTAAGTTCAAGGTCGGCGTCAAGGATGCCTTCCCCTCGGGCAAGGTGGAGACGAAGTTCGTGCCGCAGTACGGCGTCTGGGTCGTCAACGGCGACTTTCAGGGGCAGCAGCAGATTTATGCCCTCAAGACCGTGTGCACGCACCTCGGCTGCACGCCCAGCTGGCTGGAGGCCGAGCAGAAGTTCAAGTGCCCATGCCACGGGAGCGGCTTCTACAAAGACGGCATCAACTTCGAAGGGCCGGCGCCCCGTCCGCTCGAGCGATATGCGATCCGCATCGCCGACGACGGCCAGCTCGAGATCGACAAGAGCAAGTCGTTCCAGGAGGAGCTCGGCCAGTGGGCCGACCCCGATTCATACGTGACCGTCTGACGAAGGGACCACGAGCAGACCATGGCCATCGGCGAGACCATCCGCAACTCCCAAATCTGGAAGAGCATCTTCCGTCATCCGATGCCGCTCGATCGGCGGAATCGGATCGTGGTGATGCTCACCAACTTCTTCCTGCATCTCCACCCGGTGTCGATCAAGAAGCAGGGCATCGCCCTCTCGTTCACCTGGTGCATGGGGGGCGTGACGTTCTTCCTGTTCCTGGTGGAGACCGTCACGGGCGTGCTCTTGATGTTCTACTACCGGCCCACGCTCGAGTGGGCCTACAACGACATCCTCGCCCTGCGCGACGTGACGAGCCTCGGCATCCTCCGCGAACTCCATCGCTGGGGCGCCCACGCGATGGTGATCACCACCTGGCTCCACATGTACCGCGTATTCCTCACCGGCTCCTACAAGCCGCCGCGGGAGTTCAACTGGGTGATCGGCGTGATCCTCCTCTTGCTCACGCTTCTGCTCTCCTTCACCGGCTACCTGCTGCCCTGGGATCAGCTGGCGATCTGGGCCATCACCGTGGGTTCCAACATGGCTCGCGCCACGCCGTTCCTCGGCTATGAAGGGCCCGGACAGCAGCTGCTCACGGTGGGTGGGATCGACATGATCACCGATGCCTCCGACGCCCGCTTCGGCCTCCTCGGCGCCCGGTTCGTGGGCGAGGAAACGCTCAACCGCTTCTACGTGCTCCACTGCATCGCGATCCCGCTCGCGGTGGCGCTGCTCCTGGCGATCCACTTCTGGCGCGTGCGAAAGGACGGCGGCATCAGCGGGCCGCTGTGACGACACAGACATGCATTCCAACGGATTTTTCCTGAAGGACGTCGCCGGGTTCCTGGGCGGCTATTACTCCTGCATCGCGATCATGAACGGGATCGCGGCGCTGATCCTCTGGCGAAAGAAGGGCCAGGTGGGCTGGGCGCTCGTCTGGACGGCCCTTGCCGTGGCGATGATGGTGCTCGCGAGTCTCGCCCTCTCCGGCTCGCCCGATATGGTGCCGGCGCTGCCCGCCTCCGCCCGCAACCTCGTCAATCGTCTCTCCGGGCCCATGCTCTACACGCTCGGCACGTTCGCGCTGCTCACGGTGCTGTTCGTGTTTCGCCGTTTCTTCGTCCAGCCGATGGTGGCCTGGGGCATCCTCAATGCGATGCTCGTGCTGATGGGCCTGTCGATGGCCGACGAGAACTTCGCCGCGATCGTGATGAAGCCCGACAACGTGCCGATCGTGGGCCTCGTCTTCCTGCTCGCCTTCTTTACCTGGCTCGCCACCAAGCAGGCCGTCGTCAACGATGACCGGATCGCCCGCGGCTTGCCGACGGTCGAGAAAGAGAACGACGAGAAGGTGCTCGTCTGGCCCGACCTTGTCTACACCGAACTGATCTGCATGGTGGCCGTGATGGCGTTCCTGCTGGTGTGGGCGATCGTCCTGCCCGCGCCGCTCGAGGAGCCGGCCAGCAGCGTGAAGACGCCGAATCCGTCAAAGGCCCCGTGGTACTTCCTCGGGCTTCAGGAGATGCTCGTCTACTTCGACCCCTGGTACGCCGGCGTGGTGCTGCCGAGCCTCGTTGTCTTCGGCCTGATGGCGATGCCCTACATCGACTTCAACAAGAAGGGCAACGGCTACTACTCGATCGAAGAGCGAAAGTTCAGCTATCTGACTTACCAGTTCGGCTTCTTCGTGCTCTGGATCACGCTGATCATCCTGGGAACGTTCCTCCGTGGTCCCAACTGGAACTTTTTCGGGCCGTTCGAGTATTGGACGCCCTACAAGGTCGAGGTGCTCAACAACGTCGACCTGCCGCAGATGTTCTGGGTGAACCTGCTGGACCGGCCCCTGCCCAAGGCGCCGGCCGGCGCGAGTGGGCTGGTCCAGGCGGGCTACGTCCTGCTCCGGGAAGCTCCCGGGTTGCTCGTCATGGGCGCTTACCTGCTCCTGCTGCCGCCGCTTCTGGCGGTGACGATCTTTCGCGGCTTCTTCGCCAAGCTGGGATTCGTCCGCTACATGGTGATGGCGAACCTGATGCTGCTCATGCTCACGCTGCCCATCAAAATGATCCTTCGCTGGACGTTGAACCTGAAATACATCATCAGCATCCCCGAGATCTCACTGAACTTTTAACGATGGCTGGCTGCGCCAATCGCGCCAGCCAGCACGACGTTCACCGCCCCACTCCGCTGCCACATCGCCTCGACGAGGCACACACCTATGCCCGCAACAGAACAGACCTGGCGGAACCTCAAACTCCTGCACGTGGTGTTCGCCGCGACCGCCGTGGCCCTGCTGGTGGCGACGGTGTTCATGCTGACGGGCGACCACAACCGCCCTTGGAAGAAGTACGCCCGCGAGTTCCGCGAACTCGAGACCTGGAACGCGCAGGCGCGGATCGATGAGCAGGGGTCCAGGGCCTACGAGGCGCGGCGTGACGAACTCGCCGCGGCGCTCGCCGAGGCGCGGCGGGCCGACCTCGACGGGGATCTCGCCCGGGCCTTCATCGCCGAGGTGCGCACGGTGCCGGCCGACGCCCAGGCGGCCGACCGGGCCGAACTCGACATCGACCAACTGCGGTCGCAGCAGGACCTTGGCGAGCGGCTCGTGCTGCGTGGCGACCTCGTCGCCCGGCTCCGCGACATCGCCAAGCGGACGAAGTTCCGTGAGGACAATCTGGCCGGCGCGCTGAAGCTGCGGCGGGCCGAACTCGACAAGAACCGCGCCGACTATGAGTTGGCGGTTTCCAGCGACGCCCCCGCCGACCGGCAGGCGGCGCTCCTCGCGGTCGCCGACGCGAAGCGGCAGGAGGTGACGGATGCGAACCTGACCTTCCAGGAAGCCAACACCCACCGCAAGAAACTCGAGGCCCTGCTGGCGCAGATGACTCGCGCCGAGGACGAGGCGGCGAAGGCCGTGGCCGACCACCGCGGCAAGCTCGCCCAACTCCAGAAGACGCTCGCGCAGCGGGAGCCCAGCGCCGGCAAGGCCGTGCTCGAGCTTCCGGTGCTCGATGCCTTCAACAGCCCGATCAAGATCGATCAGATCTGGCTGCCGCAGCTCACGATCAACAACAACTTCCGCGACGTCGCCCGGTTCGATCGCTGCACCACGTGTCACCGCGGCATGGACAAGACGATGCCCGGCGCCCCGTCGGAGCCCGGCTATCCGCAGGCCGAGACGATCCAGATGACGCTCGCGACGCCGGCCGCCAAGCCCGAATTGTCGGCCGGCGACGGCAACGATCAGCTCGACTCGGCCTACGGCCTGCGACTGGCGGCCCACGGGCTGTTCGAGGCCGATGATGCGACGATCAGCGTGGTGGTGCCGGAGTCGGCGGCGGCGGTGGCCGGCCTCCAGCCGGGCGACGTCATCGAGGCGGTGGACGGCGGCAAGACGCTGGCCCGCAAGATGGCGGTCGCGTCGCTCCTCGACACGCCTGCCTGGGGCAAGCCCCTCACGCTCACCGTTCGCCGCGGCGTGCCGCAGCCCTACTCCACGCATCCGCGTCTCGACCTGTTCGTGAGCGATTCGAGCCCCCATCCGATGAAGAACTTCGGCTGCACGATCTGCCATCAGGGGCAGGGGAGTGCCACGAGCTTCAAATGGGCCTCGCACACACCGAACACCCCCAAGCAAGCTCACGAGTGGCACGACGAATATGGCTGGTTCAGCAACCACCACTGGATCCTGCCGATGCTGCCCCAGCGGTTCGAGGAGTCGAGCTGCCTGAAGTGCCACCACCAGGTCGTGGACCTCGAGCCGAGCGAGAAGTTCCCCGAGCCGCCGGCACCGAAGCTCGTCGAGGGGTACCACCTCATCCGCCAGTACGGCTGCTACGGCTGCCACGAAATCAACGGCTGGGCTGGGCCGGACAAGCGGATCGGCCCCGACATGCGGGTCGAGCCGACGTATCACGAGGTGGCCGAGGCGCTCGCCGCGGATCCCGGCGCGAAGGATCTCGGCGACACGTTCGTTCGTTGGGTGTCTGACGTGCGTTCCGGCCCCGACAGTCACGAGTCGCGCATCCGGCTCCGCGAGGCGCTCGAGCGTGATGCGGCCGCCGGCCCCGACGCGAAGCTCTCGGCTCGTTCGCACCAACTCGCCGCTGTCCTCAAGGACGCCGAGACCCCCGGTACGTTCCCCAAGGTTGGCCCGAGCCTGCGGCACGTCGCCAGCAAGGTCGGCTTCGACTGGCTCTACGCCTGGCTGCGGAACCCGCAGGAGTTCCGTCCGTCCACGAAGATGCCGAGGTTCTTCGGCCTCTGGAGCCATTTGGAGGGCAAGCAACTCGAGGAGTCGAAGCGCTACGAGCCCCTCGAGATCCGCTCGATGGTGCACTACCTCACGGAGTCGAGCGCCGCCTTCGAATACGTCAAGCCGTTCGACGGCATCACGGCTGCCGCCGATGCCGCCCGTGGCCGCAAGGTCGTGCAGCTGCGGGGCTGCCTGGCCTGCCACCAGCACGACGACTTCCCCGAAGCGACGAGCACGCACGGGCCGAACCTCTCGCGGATCGGCGGCAAGGCGGCGTCGCTTCCGCAGGGCAGGCAGTGGCTCTACAGCTGGCTCCGCGAACCGTCGCGGTATCACCCCAAGACGATCATGCCCAACGTGCTGCTCGAGCCGGTGACGCTCGCCGACGGCACGGTGAGCGATCCCGCCGCCGACGCGACCGAATACCTGATGGGCTCGGGTCGCGACTGGAAGCCGGCCGCCGACTGGAAGGTGGAGACGCTCGAGGGCGAGACCTCGTTCCCCATGGCGGCCGCCGGTTCGCTCTCGACCGAGGAGCGGAAGGCGCTCGATGAACTCGCCCTGATGTATCTCAAGGAGCGGTTCACGGTGGTGCGGGCGGAGCAGGTGCTCGCCGCCGGTGTGGGTGACGCCAACGCCATTCAGGGTGACGAGCGGATGCTCGTCGGCCTCGATGGCGCGGACCGCGATCGTCGGCTGCTCACGTATGTGGGCAAGAAAACGATCAACAAACTCGCCTGCTACTCGTGCCACGACATCCCGGGCTTCGAGGATGGCAAGCCGGCCGGTGCGGCGCTCGCCGACTGGGGCCGGAAGGATCCGTCGCGGATCGCGTTCGAGCAGGTCTCGCACTTCGTGACCCATCAACTCGCCGGTGGCCACGGGCATCACGCCGCGGGCGGTCACGGGCATCACGCCGCGGGTAGTCACGGTGGGCACGCCGCCGAGGCCAAGCCGGCAGACGACGGGTTGGCCCCGGATCTTGCCTACCGCACCACGCACGACGAGGCGCACGTCAACCCCGAGTCGCTCGATTCCGACACCGGCTACTTCCTCGAGAAGCTGCTCGGCCACGAGCGGGAGGGCTTCCTCTGGCAGAAGCTCCGTGCCCCGCGGAGCTACGACTATAAGAAGGCGGAGAACAAGACCTACAACGAGCGGTACCGCATGCCGCAGTTCCCGTTCGACGAGGAGCAGCGCGAGGCGGTGATGACCTTCGTGCTGGGCCTGGTGGCCGAGCCACCGGCCCCGCAATACGTCCACAATCCTGCGCCGCGGGAACAGGCCCGCCTCGACGGGCTCGTGGTCGCGGAGCAGTACAACTGCGGCGGCTGCCACCAGCTCCGCATGGACCGCTGGGACATCCGCTACAAGCCGGATTCGCTGGGCGAGCCGCCCGCGTTCGCCGACTATCCGTTCCTCTCGCCGCACTTTACGCCCGACCAGGTCTCGGCCTCGCTCGCCACCGACCGGCAGGGCCGCCGCAAGGCCACCCTCGTCGGGGCGCCGACGCTCGATCCCGAGACCGGCAAGCCTCAGCTCGTGGACGAGGATGGCGTGCCGATCGAGGAAGGGGACACCGAGTCGGTGGTTCATCGCCCGTTCGCGCTCTGGCAGGACACGCTGCTCGATGGCGCGGCCCGGATCGTGGGCGGGCAAAACCTGCTCGTGCCCCAGGACGCGCTCGCCGCCGGTCGGCATTACCCGGGCTGGGGCGGCGACCTCGCGCGGCTGCTCTATCCGGTCGTGATTGCGGACGAGAAGCAGGTCAATCCGAACGTGAAGCCCGACGACGCCTGGGGCTGGCTGCCGCCGCCCCTGGTGGGCGAGGGGAAGAAGGTGCAGTCGGCCTGGCTGCACAAGTTCCTGCTCAACCCGCATCCGATCCGGCCGCCGGCGGTGCTCCGGATGCCGAAGTTCCACTTCGATTCGGCGAAGGCGGCCGCGCTCGTCAACTACTTCGCGGCCGTGGACGGCGCCGAGTATCCGTACGTCTACGACCCACGGCTCGACGAAGCCTCCGTGGTGGCGGCGGAGCAGACGCACCCCGGCCACCTGGAGGGCGCGCTGAAGATCGTGACCAACAACAACTACTGCGTGAAGTGCCACCTCGTGGGCGACTACACGCCGGCCGGCAGCGTGAAGGCCCTCGCGCCGCAGCTGCAGCGGGTCCACGAGCGGCTCCGGCCCGACTACGTGCACGGCTGGATCGCCAACCCGAAGCGGTTCCTGCCCTACACGGGCATGCCCGTGAACATTCCCTACAACCAGCCGGTCAGTCAGGATCTCTATCACGGCACGAGCGAGCAGCAGGTGGACGCCCTCACGGACCTCCTCATGCACTTCGACGCATTCGCCAAGAAGAACCTCTCGCTCGAGGCCTTCCTCCGCCAGCAACCTCCGGCGGTGCAGCCGGGGCAGCCGGCCCAGCCTGCGGCTCAGCCGAGGGCGGCGTCGGGGCCAGTTCCGGCGGCCGGATCGGTTCCGCTGTCTGCCGCCGGCTCGCCGGCGACGTCGGCCTCACTAAACTGACAGTGTGTCCCACCTGAGGATCCCACCTTCTCGTCCTCGCTTCCCACCTTCTGGAGTTTCTCGATGACACGCCTTCACGCGGTTCGGTTCGCCGTCGTCGTCCTTTCGGCCCTGTCGTACGGCGGCTTCGTCCGCGCCGACGAGTGGGGCACGATCAAGGGCAAGTTCGTCTTCGGCGCCGCCGCGCCGACCGCCGGGGAACTCAAGACCGACAAGGACGTCGAGGTCTGCGGCAAGCACAAGCTGCTCGCGGAGGAACTCGTGGTGGGCGCCGACAAGGGCATCGCCAACGTGGTGGTGTTCGTTCGCGACAAGGACGTGAAGGTCAACCCCGAAGCCGCCAAGGCGGCCGCCGCCAAGGTCACGCTCGACAACAAGGACTGCCGGTTCGAGCCGCACGTCGCGGTCGTGCAGGTGGGCCAGGAGCTGGTCGTGAAGAACTCCGACACCGTGGGCCACAACAGCAACATCGCCACGGTGAAGAACGCGCCCTCCAACAACCTGATCCCGGCGGGTGGCGAGGCGACCGTGAAGTTCACCAGCGACGAGGCGGTGCCCGCGCAGGTGACGTGCAACATCCACCCGTGGATGAAGGGCTGGCTGGTGGTGCGGCCCAACCCCTACGCGTCCGTGTCGAAGGCCGACGGTACGTTCGAGATCAAGGACGTTCCGGTCGGTGAGGTCGAGCTGCAGTTCTGGCACGAGAAGGCTGGCTACCTCGGCGAGATGACGATCGGCGGAAAGGCCGAGAAGGCGTCGAAGGGACGCAAGAAGGTGGCCGTCGCCGCGGGTGGCACCGACCTCGGCGAGATCGTGCTCGCCCCGGGCATCTTCCAGAAGTGATCCTCGAAAGCGAGTTCCAGTGTCCATGACGTCGTTTTGTCGCTCGTGCGTGCCGCTCGCCTGCCTGGTCGTCGCGACCAGCGCGGGCTGCGGCCCCCGGCGTGTCTCCGCGCCGGTCGCCGATGCCGCAGCCGCCCTCACGATCCGCGAAGGGCTCGCCTCGACGGCCGCCGCAGCCGTCACGGGCGGCGAGGCGGCGGTGGTGGGAACCGGCTGGGCGTCGCTCAAGGGTCGGTTCGTGTTCGCGGGCGATCCCGGCCAGCCGAAGCCGCTCGCCGTGGACAAGGACACCGAGGTCTGTGGCAAGTCGTCGAAGCTTTTCGACCGGTCGCTGCGGGTCGATACCTCGACGAAGGGCCTGGCCGACGTGGTGGTGTTCGTGAGGAAGTCGAGCCGGGTGAAGAACCCTGTGCCCGATGCCCCGCAGATGTTCGACCAAAAGAACTGCGAGTTCCTCGCGCCGGTGTTCGCCGCCCGCGTCGGCCAGCCGATCGACGTGCGGAACAGCGACCCAGTGGGCCACAACACCAACATCGACGGCACGAGCTTCAACCAGCTGATCCCCGCGGGGCAGGGCACGACCTACAAGCCCGACACCGAGATGGGGGCGCCCAAGGCGGTCACGTGCAACATCCATCCCTGGATGAAGGCCTACGTGATCTTTCGCAAGGACGGCTACGTCGCCGTGTCCTCAGGCGATGGCTCGTTCGCGATCCCGGACCTGCCGGCCGGTGAACCACTCGAGTTCCAGGTGTGGCACGCCCGAGCGACCGGTTCCGGCGGGGGTGTGGTCCTCGAGCGACCCGACCTCAAATGGAACCCCAAGGGACGGTTCGTGATCACCCTGCAGGCCGACGAGGTCAAGGATCTGGGCACGCTCGAGGTTCCCGCAGGCTCGCTCGGCACGTGACCCCTCACCGGAATCCGCTCACCACCCGCAACGTCAGGTCCATGAACACGCCGTTCGCCATGCTTCGTTTCACGCTGCTTCTGGCCGTCGTCGTTACCGCCGTCGGCTGCGGCAAGACGCCGCCCGCTTCGTTCCGTCTCAACATGGTGCAGGCCACGAAGACGGCGGCCCCCGAGTCGGGCATGGAGAAGCCGTGGGCGACGTGGGCCCGCGAGCGTCAGGGGCAGGTGGCCACGATCCTCGAGGCGATGTACGGCACGCCGGACGACCCGGTGGCCCTCGCCGAAACGGGGCTCGATCTCGCCAAGCTCAAACTGGCCGCGGGGCCGGTTCGCAGCGACATCGTGGGCCGCAAGAACGGCCTCTACCGCGAGCACTGCGTCCACTGCCACGGCATCTCCGGCGACGGCATGGGCCCCACCGCTGCGTTCTTGAACCCGTATCCCCGCGACTACCGTCCGGGGAAGTTCAAGTTCAAGGGCACGTGGCGCGACGCCCGTCCGGGCCGCGAGGATCTGACCCGCGTGCTTCACGAGGGCATCCCGGGCTCGTCCATGCCCTCGTTTGCCCTGCTGCCGCCGGCCCAGGTGGACGCGCTCGTGGAGTATGTCCGCTACCTGTCGATGCGCGGCGAGACCGAACTGGCGCTCTACACCTATGCGGAGCAGGAACTGGGCGTCGACGAAACGCTGCCGACGACGAAGGAGTTTCTCGTCGACGAAATCCTGACTCCGATCGTCGAGAAGTGGCAGGGGGCGGAGGACGCGCGGATACCGATCGCTTCCGTGCCTGCCAACGTCGATTTCACGAAGCCCGGCGACGATCCGGCGAACCGTGAGTCGGTGGCCCGCGGGCGGGCCCTGTTCCACGGCGACGGTGGCTGTGTGAAGTGCCACGGCGTGACGGCGCTTGGCGACGGTCAGGCCAACGACTACGACGACTGGAACAAGGTGATCGTGGAGTGGAGCAAGGAGGTGACCGGCGGACTCGACTCGACCCAGGACGACGCCGGACGAACGGCCTGGCTCCACGCCGCCGCCGACGTGATCGAGGGCGACGCGCTCCGGCCGCGGACGATCCCGCCCCGGAACCTGCGGCTCGGTCTATATCGCGGCGGCCGGCGGCCTGTCGACCTCTATCGCCGGCTCTACACGGGCATCAATGGCGCCCCGATGCCGGGCGTGGGTCCTTCGGGCCCCGGCGGCAAGGGCAGCGTCGCCGACGCTGAGATCTGGCACATCGTCAACTACATCCGGTCGCTGCCCTACGAGTTCGACGGTGAACTCGGCGCCGACCGGCCAATGGTGGCGAAGGATCGGTTCTGAGGCGGCGCCGACAGGTATTCGATCCGCCGACAGGCATTCGACGAGGGAGTTCATCGACGTGGGCAAGCGACTCGCCGGCATTTTCTGGTCCCTATTGTTCCTCGCCGTTCCGGTGCTGGGCGTGGCGACCTTCGCCATCGCCCCGGCCTACGATCACTGGCTGCCGAAGGACGTGTCGGAGCACGGGGCCAGCATCGACTCGCTCTTCTACTTCATCCTCGCCCTCACCGGCGTCGTGTTCGTGGTCACCGAGGTCCTCCTGTTCTGGTTCATGTGGAAGTACGACGAGGCGAAGAATCAGGGAGAGGCGACGTACATCCAGGGCAGTCACACGCTCGAAGTCGTCTGGACGATCATCCCCGCCGCCACGCTCCTGTTCCTGGCGATCTATCAGATGAACGCCTGGGCCGACGTGAAGATGCGGCGGCCCGCCATGTCGCCTACCGTCGAAGTGGTGGCCCGGCAGTTCGAGTGGCGGCTGCGGTATCCGGGCCGCGACGCCACGCTTGGAACGGCCGACGACCTGTTCCTGGTCAACGACCTCCACCTGCCGATCGACGAAGACGTGCTGGTCCAGCTCAAGAGCATGGACGTGCTGCACTCGTTCTTCCTGCCGAACGTCCGCATCAAGCAAGACGCCGTGCCCGGGATGAAGATTCCGGTCTGGTTCAAGGCCCGCGAGGCCGGCTCGTACGACATCGTCTGCGCCGAACTCTGCGGCTGGGGCCACTACAAGATGAAGGGCCGCGTCACGTTCGAGCCACGGGCCCAGTTCGAGGCCTGGCTCGAGCGCAAGTACGCCGAGCAGGGGACGACGCAGCCTCCGCCCGAGGCCGCCGACGTGGCCACCGCCCAGTGACCGATTTCAGGTTCGACTTCGTTTCGTTTCCGGAGAACCACCGATGACCCCGCCCCCCGTCACCACCGCCGCCACGCCCATCA